>Ga0316207_10002343_pt1 | contig 19717 bp, 18 predicted proteins | sample 6weekpyrite_MG_FD_204943 | JGI IMG/M metagenome (GOLD analysis project Ga0316207, IMG submission 204943) | Microbial mat bacterial communities from mineral coupon in-situ incubated in ocean water Damariscotta River, Maine, United States -... | ecosystem: Environmental > Aquatic > Marine >...
TGCCACCCTGTCGGTTCACCGCATATTCGATATCGCCGCCCACGACCCAGCCCGAGGAATAGCGGAAATCGCGCAGCGATTCTTCGGTCATGAAAAACAGCGCATGGGCATATTGCTGTGCCCCGATTTGCAGCCCGAACGTGGCCGAGGCCGAGGAATAGTAATCGACCGTCGCGCCATTGATGCGCAGCGCGCCGCGGCCATAACCGCCGCCCAGCCCGAAACCGGCCTCGGTGATCAGCGGCATGATCAGCACGCCCTCGGCGTCACCGGTCAATTCGCGGGTGCCGGCGATATTGTCGTACATAAAGGCAATGGCGCTATCGACGCGGCTGTCGATACGCTGGCCTGCATCCGATCCGATGCCGCCGGCGCAGGCCGCGAGCGGGAGGATGGCTGCCGAGCCGAGAATGAGGTTACGCCTGCTCAGGGTGCTCATGATATGGGACCGCCTGTGTTATTGCTCGATGGGTTGGGCGTTCAGTCGCCCTTGCGGCGCAAGATACGCAGGTTTTGCGGCTCTGTCATCCAAGAACCACAGCATCTTGCGGGTTTTCGCCGATTTCATTGGTTTTCCGCGCGGCGGCGGCGGTCCTCCTGACGCTCGGGTTTCCAGCGCCGATGCACCCAGAACCATTGTTCAGGGCGCGCGCGAACCTGCGCGCTGAGGCTGTCCATCAGATCACGGGTCATGGTGGTGGGATCGGTATGGGGCACGGGGGCCTCAAGCAACACATCGAAATCCAGCCCGTTACCCAGCCGCCTGGCATAGATCGGGACAACCAAGGCATTGAATTTCAGGGCAATCTCACCGACCGACAGGGCCGTCGGGGCCGGTTTCCCCATGAAATCAACAACCGCGCCATCGCCATAATACTGATCAATCAACAACGCCCCGTGACCACCGGCCCGGACATGGCGCATGAACCCGGCCAGGCCACGGCGGCCGCGCGAAAACGCTGGTCCGCCCGCCGCCTCGATCGAGCGCACATAGTGATCGTTGAACCAGGCATTGTTCATCGGGCGGTAGAGCCCGCCCAGCGAAAATCCGCGCAGATTCATCGCCACCCGGGCGGCCTGGTAATTCCCGAAATGGCCCGACACAAACAAAATCGGCCGATTTTCGGACAAAGCCGCGCGCGCCGCGGGCAGGCCCGGCCCATGCACATTCCAGGATGCGGCGCGCGCCTGTTGATCGGCGGTGGCGTAGTTTTCGATCACCGTGCGCCCGGCATTGTCCAGCACCCGGCGCGCGATGGCGCGTCGTTCTGTGCGGGCTATATCGGGCCAGATATAGGCGAGGTTGGCCTCAGCCCGGCGTGAATAGCCCGTAACCGGCCCGATCACAGCGCGCGCCAACCACCCCATCAACGGCACACGCATCCGATGCGGCACCGCCAGCAACACCCAGATCACGGCCCGCAGCAGGCGGTCCACAAGCCAGTCTTTGATACCACGGCTTTGTTTCTCGGGCTGGGCCATGGGCGGGATAGAACCATCGTCAGGAACGGGCAGGGGCGACGCTGTCAGCCATAAAGCGCCTCTTGCCGCATCACAACTGATTCAATCGCCGCGCGCCGCCATCGCGTCGATCTGGGCGCGCATGCCCGATAGCGAAACGCCGGCCGCATCGCCGGCTGCGATGATGGCATCGGTCTCGATCCGGCCGGCCTGCGCAAAGGCCCACATCACCGCCGATCGCATACCCGATGCACAATAGGCCGCAATGGGGCCGTCAGCGGCATCAAGCGCTGCGGCCTGTTCCTCAACATTGTCCATCGTCATCGCGGCCCCGTTGACGGGGTTGTAGACAAACCCCAGGCCCGCGGCTTCGGCGGCTTGCTGCATGGCGCTGGCCTGCAGGCTGGCGGGGTTTTCGGCATCGGGACGGTTGCAAATCACCATTCTCACACCGTCGGCGGCAAGACCCGCCATATCGCCCGGCTCCAACTGGACCGTGATCATGTAGGTTTCGGAAAGTCGGCGAAGATCCATCAGACGAGATATCCTGTTACTGCGGTTCGGTCGCGCGAACCGTGCATTCGTGATGCAGGAAAGAAAAGAAGAAACTGTTACCCTTGGCCGGGGTCAGCCGTGTTCAGAGCTTGTCGACGGGCACTTTCAGATAGGTGGTGCCATTGTCATCGGCGGGCGGCATCTGGCCGGCGCGCATATTGACCTGCAGCGACGGGATGATGAGTTTCGGCATCCCAAGCGTGGCATCGCGGGCCTCGCGCATCGCCACGAAATCCTCTTTCGAGGCCCCGCCGCCGATATGGATGTTCTTGGCCTTATGCTCGGCCACTGTCGCCTCCCAGGCGAATTCATCGCGCCCTGGTGCCTTGTAATCATGGCCCACGAAAATGCGGGTCTGATCGGGCAGGGTCAGAATTTTCTGCACGGATTTATAAAGCTCTTCGGCCGATCCACCGGGGAAATCGCAGCGCGCGGTGCCAAAATCGGGCATAAAGACCGTATCGCCCACAAAAGCCGCATCGCCGATCACATAGGTCATACAGGCAGGCGTGTGGCCGGGCGTGTGCAAGACATCGCCGCGCAGCTGGCCGATGTGAAAGCTGTCGCCATCGCGAAACAGCTGATCGAACTGGCTGCCGTCGCGCTGAAATTCGGTGCCTTCATTGAAGACCTTGCCAAACACATCCTGCACCACGGTGATGTTGGCCCCGATGCCGATTTTGCCGCCAAGCTGCTCTTGGATATAGGGCGCCGCCGACAGGTGATCGGCATGGACATGGCTTTCCAGGATCCACTGGCATTCATATCCCTTGTCGCGGACAAAGGCGATGATCGCATCAGCGGACGCAGTATCGGTGCGCCCCGAGGCATGGTCGAAATCCAGCACGGTATCGATGATCGCACAGGCGCTGCCCGATGGGTCGCGGACAACATAAGACACGGTATTGGTGGCAGAGTCGAAAAAGGCGTTCACTTCGGGTTGCATGCCGGAAATTCCTATTCAGTTGTCAGTGTCAATCATACCGAAAACAGATAGGTCTCCGTTTGATCTCGGTCAAGGCCCCTTGGCGCTCTTTCGCGTTAGCATTCTGGCACCAACAAAAAGACGCCAGGAGGCCCCGATGGTCGATCTCGACACCCGCCGCGCGCAACTGACACGCCGACTTGCTGTGCTCGACAGCCAGCTGCATGGCATCGAAGATGAGCTGGAAAGCCACAATAATCGCGACTGGGAAGATCTGGCCGTCGAACGCGAAGGTGACGAGGTGCTGGAAGGTCTGGGCAACAAGGGCCAGGCCGAGATGCGCCAGATCAAATCGGCGCTGGCGCGTATGGATGCCGGTGAATACGGGTTTTGCGGCACCTGTGGAGAAAAGATTTCCGAGGACCGGCTCGATGTCCTCCCGTTCACGCCGTTTTGCCGAAAATGCGCACCCTGAAATAGGGCGCAGAAAGCCCGCGTTGCCGGGGCTTTCGAGATTGCCGTCGCAGGCAGATCAGGACCGCCCCGTTTGCCGGGGCTGCACACAGGACGAATATGATGCCGAAAACACCCGAAGAGTTCCAAGACGACAAGACCCGCCCGGCCCCTGAGGCCACCAAGACCGGCGGCCCCCGGCTGCAACCGCGCTGGAAGGATGACGCCAAGACCGATGACGATGAGGACGAGCTGTTCAACGATATGCCGGTCTGAGGCTTATCCGTTCAGCATCTCGGCCACCCGCGGGGCAAAATAGGTCAGCACGCCGTCGCATCCGGCGCGCCGGAAACACATCAGGCTTTCCAGCATGACCTTGTCGCCGTCGATCCAGCCCTCTGCGCCGGCGGCCCGGATCATCGCGTATTCGCCGCTGACCTGATAGGCATAGGTCGGCGCGCCAAAGGCATCCTTCACCTCGCGGCAGATATCGAGATAGGGCAGCCCCGGCTTGACCATCACCATATCGGCCCCCTCGCTCAGGTCGCGCTCGACACAGCGCAGCGCCTCGCGCCGGTTGGCCGGGTCGATCTGATAGGTCTTCTTGTCCCCAGTCAAAGCCCCCGATGCGCCAACCGCATCGCGAAACGGCCCGTAACAGGCGCTGGCAAATTTGGCGGCATAGCTCAGGATCGCCACATCCTGGTGGCCCTCGGCCTCAAGCGCGCCCCGGATCGCGCCGATGCGCCCATCCATCATATCGCTCGGGCCCAGAATATCGGCCCCCGCGCGCGCCTGCGCCAATGCCATCTTTACCAGCGCCGCGACGGTTTCATCGTTCACGATCACACCGTCGCGCACGATCCCGTCATGGCCATTGGCGTTGTAGGGGTCGAGCGCGATATCGGTCATCACCGCCAGATCGGGCACCGCATCCTTGACCGCCGCGATGGCGCGATTGGCGATGTTGTCTTGGCCCCAGGCCAGCTCGCAGCTCTCGGTCCGCTCAGTCATACCGGTATAGGGAAAGATGCAGATCGCCGGGATACCAAGCCCGTGAGCGTGTTTCGCCGCCGCCACCAGCCGATCGACCGACAGCCGGTTGACTCCGGGCATCGAGGTTATGGGTTCGATCACATCGGCCCCCTCGCGCACGAAAACCGGCCAGATCAGATCGCTGACCGAGAGGGCGTTTTCGCGCACCAGATCGCGCATCGCGGCGTTCGCGCGGGTGCGGCGGAACCGGGTCGTCGGATAGGGGGCCTGATTTCTACGCATCGGGGGCAACCTCTGGGCTGACAGACTGTTGCAAATGGGGTCGCATGTTCGCGAGGCTTTCTCAAGGGCTAGAAACCCCGGGCCTGCGCGACTAATGTGCGCGAAAATCGCTGTCAGCAGAGGCAGGGCGACCTTGGACCTTCTCGAACTTGTAACCGAAGTGATCGACCTGAGGTCGTTTTCAAACCTGTGGTATTGGATCGCGCTGGCCGCGCTCTGGTCGACCGCCAGCCATTGGGTCATCGGAGTGCCCTTTGACATGGTGACACGCGCCCGGCGCGGGCATGAACGCTCCACCCATGACATGCGCGTGCTGGCCGAGGTCAATGTGTCCCGGATCCTGACCATCATCGAGATATCGGGCCCCTGGCTGGCCGGGTTTTCTGCCTTTCTCATTACCGGGCTTGCCGTTTTGGGATGGGGCTACGGGGTCGAATTTGCGCAGGCCGTGTTTCTTCTGGCCTTTCCGATGACGCTGGTGGCGCTCCTGACGGTTCATACCGCGCGCGGGTTGCGTGCGACCGGGTTTGAGGATCTGGGCCGGCGGCTCAGAAATCACCGCATGATGGTGCAAGGCATCGGGGTCATCTCGATTTTCATCACTGCCTTTTGGGGCATGTGGACCAATTTGAACTATGGCGCCCTTGGGCTTTAACGTCACTGGACAGCTATCTGATGGGTAAAGATAAACATGTCCTGATGGGCGGTGTGCCAGAAGGCTTTGACGCCACCCGCGTGCTGGCAGAGCTGGCCGGTGGCACGCCGGTGATCCACATCGCGCGCGACGATAAACGCATGGCCGCGATGGCCACGGCGCTGGCGGTGTTTGACCCTTCGGTGCCGGTTTTGCGGTTTCCGGGCTGGGATTGCCTACCCTTTGATCGCGTCTCGCCCAATGCCGATATTTCGGCCGCGCGGATGGCCACATTGGCGGCCTTGGCGGCGGGTCTGTCGGGGCCCTTCATCCTGCTGACCACGCTCAACGCCGCCACGCAATATGTGCCGCCGCGCGAATTGCTCAGCGGATCCTCCTTTCTGGCCGAGGTCGGCCAACGCATCGATGAGGGGGCGTTGCGCGCCTTTCTGGTGCGTATGGGATATGCCCAATCGCCCACCGTGATGGAGCCCGGCGATTACGCGATTCGCGGCGGCATTATCGATGTCTGGCCCCCGGGTGAGGCGGCCCCTGTGCGGCTCGATCTCTTTGGCGATATGCTGGATGGCGCGCGCCGGTTTGATCCGGCCACGCAACGCACCACGGAAAAATTATCGAGGATCGAGCTGGCTCCGGTTTCCGAGGTGATCCTCGATGACGCCGCGATCGCCCGGTTCCGGCAAAATTACCGTGTCGAATTTGGCGCAGGCGGCAGCGACGATCCGCTTTATGAGGCGGTTAGTGCAGGCCGCAAGCACCAGGGCGTGGAACATTGGATGCCGTTCTTTCACGAGCGGCTGGAAACACTGTTCGACTATCTGCCCGGTGCCGCGATCACGCTGGACGATCAGAGCGAGCCACAGCGGATCGCGCGGTGGGAAACCATTGAAGATCAATATGATACCCGCAAGACCGCATTGACGCAAAAGGGCCGGATGGACTCGGTCTACAAGCCCTGTCCGCCGGGCCTGCTTTACTTGGATGAGGCTGCATGGGACCGGGCCGTCGCGCCGCATCGCGTGGTCCGGTTTTCGCCGCTGCCGCAGGGATCGGGCCCCGGCGTGGTCGATGCGGGCGGGCGGATCGGGCGCAGCTTTGCGCCCGAACGCCAGCAGGAAAATATCGGGCTGTTCGAGGCGTTGGCTGATCACATCCGGTCTGAACGCAAGGCCCGCGCCGTGGTGATCGCCTCCTGGTCCGAAGGCGCGCGTGAGCGGTTGCAGGGCCTGCTGGAAGACCAAAAGGTAACCGATCTGGCGCTTGCCAACGACATGAGCGCCGCTTTTGCGCCTGGCAGCCTCAGCCTGGTGGTCTGGCCGCTGGAGCAGGGTTTTACCGGAGCGGGCCTTGCCGTGATCTCGGAACAGGATGTGTTGGGCGATCGTCTGATCCGGCCCAAACGCCGCGCGAAACGGGCCGAGAATTACCTGACCGAAGCCCAGAGCCTCAGCCCCGGCGACCTTATCGTGCATGTCGATCACGGTGTCGGGCTTTATAACGGGCTGGAGACGGTGACCGCGATGGGCGCACCGCATGAATGTATCGCGCTGGAATATGCCGGGGGTGACCGGCTGTATCTACCTGTTGAAAACATTGAACTGCTCAGCCGCTATGGCCATGAAGAGGGATTGTTGGACCGGCTTGGCGGCGGGGCCTGGCAGGCCAAGAAGGCCCGGCTCAAGGAACGCATCCGCCAGATCGCCGACAAGCTTATCCGCATCGCCGCCGAACGCGAATTGCGCCACGCGCCGGTGGTCGAGCCGCCGGGCGATATGTGGGACGCCTTTGCCGCGCGGTTCCCCTATGAGGAAACCGACGATCAGCTGACCGCGATTGCCGATGTGATGGATGATCTGGGCCGGGGTCGCCCAATGGATCGGCTGGTCGTGGGCGATGTCGGATTTGGTAAGACCGAGGTAGCGATGCGCGCCAGTTTCGTCGCCGCCGCCGCCGGGATGCAGGTCGCGATCATCGCGCCAACCACGTTGTTGGCGCGCCAGCACGCCCAGACCTTCGCCGAACGATTCCGTGGTTTTCCGATCAATGTCAGGCAGTTATCGCGCTTTGTTAGTGCGAAACAGGCCAGTGACACCCGCAAAGGGCTGTCCGATGGCAGCGTTGATATCTGCATCGGCACGCACGCCCTCTTGGCCAAGGGCATCCGCTTTGCCAATCTGGGGCTCTTGATCATCGACGAGGAACAGCGCTTTGGCGTGACCCACAAGGAGCGGCTGAAGGAGATGCGCAGCGATGTGCATGTTCTGACGCTCAGCGCCACGCCGATCCCGCGCACATTGCAGATGTCGCTTTCGGGTGTGCGTGATCTGAGCCTCATCGGCACGCCGCCGGTCGACCGGCTGGCGATCCGGTCCTATGTCAGCGAGTTCGACGCCGTCACCATCCGCGAGGCGCTGCTGCGCGAACATTATCGCGGCGGGCAAAGCTTTTACGTTGTCCCCCGCATCGAGGATCTGCCCGAGATCGAGGCCTTTCTGCGCGATCAGGTGCCCGAGGTGAGCTATGTGATCGGCCATGGCCAGATGGCGGCGGGCGAGCTGGATGACCGCATGAACGCCTTTTATGACGGCAAATACGACGTGCTGCTGGCCACCACGATCATCGAAAGCGGCATCGACATACCGACCGCCAACACCATGGTGATCCACCGCGCCGATATGTATGGGCTGGCGCAGCTTTACCAGATCCGGGGCCGGGTGGGACGTTCAAAAACAAGGGCTTATGCCTATCTGACCACCAAGCCGCGCAAGAAACTGACGCCTGCCGCCGAAAAACGGCTGCGGGTTTTGGGCAGCCTCGACAGCCTGGGCGCGGGCTTTACCATCGCCAGCCAGGATCTCGATATTCGCGGTGCCGGCAATATCGTCGGCGAGGAGCAATCGGGCCATGTGCGCGATGTCGGGTTCGAGCTTTATCAATCCATGCTCGAAGAGGCGATCGCGCGGATCCGGTCGGGCGATATGGAGGCGCTGAGCGATGATGCCGGCACCTGGGCACCGCAGATCAACCTTGGGCTTCCGGTGCTGATCCCGGCCGATTACGTGCCTGATCTGGATGTCCGGCTGGGGCTTTATCGGCGCCTCAGCCAGTTGACGACCAAGGTCGAGCTGGAAGGCTTTGCCGCCGAACTGATTGACCGCTTTGGCAAGCTGCCGCGCGAGGTCAACACGCTGCTTCTGGTGGTGCGGATCAAGGCGATGTGCAAACGCGCCGGCATTGCCCGGCTGGATGGCGGCCCGCGCGGGGCCACCATTCAGTTTCACAACGATAAATTCAGCAACCCCGCCGGGTTGGTGGAGTTTGTTCATGCGCAGGACGGCCTGGCCAAGCTGCGCGACAACAAGATCGTGGTGCGCCGCGATTGGAAAAACGACGCCGACAAGATCAAGGGGGCCTTTGCCATCGCCCGCGATCTGGCCGAGAAGGTTGTGAAAAAGGCCTAGCGCCCCTCACGCGGCAATTTGCGCGCAATCGCATAGGCGATGATGGCAAAGGCGCTGACGGCCGCGACCAGGGGGATCGGCGTGCCGTTGAAGAAGAGCCCGACAATGGCCCCAAGCGCGGCCCCGAAGAGCGTCGAGATGGCACCCATCACCGAGGACGCCATGCCCGCGATATGGCCCATGGGCTCCAGCGCCAGCGCGTTCAGATTGCCAAGCGTGAAACTGGTGGCGGCAAACATCGAGGCGGTCCAGATCAGAAAGATCCAGAAACTGCTGGCCCCGGGCAGGGCGGGGCTGAGGAAAATGGCAAGCGCCAGCAGCGAGAGGATGACCTGCACCCCCAGGGCGGCCCGGATCAGGGGGCGCATGCCAAGGCGCATGACAAGGGCCGCGTTGATCAGGGGTGGCCCGGCCGAGATGATGGCGATGGCCCCGAACCAGAGCGGGAAACTGTCACCACGCCCATAGGCGATGTCGAACACCGGCTGAACCGAGCTGAGCGTGCCAAAGAGCATCGCCAGGATCAGGACCTGGATCAGCGTCGACAGCATCACCTGTGGGTGGCGCAGCACTTCGGCCGCGGCGTCGCGCAGCGGTGCGGGCCTGAGCGGACGTCGGTCGGGCAGGGCCAGCGTCTCGGGTTGTCTGTGCGCCAGCCAGCCAATGGATATGGCCGAAAAAATCAGGAACACGATAAAGATGGCGCGCCAGCCAAACGCGGCGATGATGCCCGCCCCGATCAGGGGCGCAATGGCGGGAAAGGCCATGAAAACCAGCATCGCGAACGACACGATCCGCGCCATTTCACGGCCCGCATAAAGATCGCGCACCATGGCCAGCGACACGATGCGCGGGCCTGCCGCACCCAGGCCCTGAAGGACACGCGCCGCCAGCACCAGCTCAAGCGTGGGGGCAACATAGGCCAGCATGGCCCCGGTGACATAAAGCCCGGCCCCCAAAAAGATGATGCGACGGCGCCCGAATGCGTCCGATAGCGGCCCGGCCACAAGCGTGCCTGCGCCCATGCCGATGACAAAGGCGGTCAGGATCAGCTGCGCCCGGTTCGGGGCCTCGGGGCTCAGCTCTGCCGCGATCTCGGGCAGGGCGGGCAGCATCGCATCGATGGAAAAGGCGATGGTGGCAAACATCACGCCCATCAGCGCGATAAACTCGCCCTGGCTCAGCCGTCTTGGTTGGGCGGCGGTGGTGGTGTCGGTCATTCCTCGGCCTGCATCTGTTCGGTGATATCGGCGATCACGCGGGCCCAGAGCTCGGGCGGCTGCGCGCCGGGCAGGGCGTGCTGATTGGCCACGATGAAACAGGGCACGCCGGTGACGCCGCGCTGGCGGGCATGGGCGTCGCGGGCGCGGATATCCTCCAGATCGGAATCGCTTGCCAAAAGCCGCTCGGTCATGGCGCGATCAAGGCCCACGGCCTCGGCCAGGTCGGCCAACACGCCCGCATCGCCGATATCACGGCCCTCCTGAAAATAAGCCTTGAAAAGCGCCGCTACCATCGGCGTCTGGCGCCCCTCAAGCCCGGCCCAATGGATCAGGCGATGCGCGTCAGCGGTGTTGGGCGTGCGCGAAATACCCTCGAAATTGATAGAAAGCCCTGCGGCCTCGGCGGCCTCGACCACCGGCGCATAGGCGCGCACGGCACCCTCCTTGCCGCCGAACTTGGCCTCCAGATAGGCCCGCCGATCCATGCCTTCGGGGGGCATCTCGGGGTTAAGCTGAAACGGATGCCATTCAACGCTGAACGGGTGATCACCGGCCGCCTCAAGCGCGCGGTCGAGATGGGCCTTGCCGATGAAACACCAGGGGCAGATCGGATCGGAGAGGATATCGAGCTTGATCATGGTGGGCCTTTCAATAGCGCGGCAAGCGCTTTGCGGTTGAGTTTTCCGTTGCCGCCGCGCGGCAGGGCATCAAGGCGCGCATAAAGCCTTGGTTGCTTGTAACGTGCAAGCCGGGTTTCTGCGTGTTGGCGCAGGGTGGGTTCTGCGATGGTGCCGGTATGGGCCAGCGCGATGATATGGGTATCGGGGCGGATTTCGACGGCGATGGCGGCGCAATCGCCCAGGATGGGGGCAAAGGCGCGCTCGATCTCGGCGGGCGAGACACGGAACCCGCCCGCGTTCAGCATGTCGTCGTTGCGGCCATGGTAATGCAGCGCGCCGCCCGTATCGCGATGCACCATATCGCCGGTGGCAAACCAGTCACCGATCAGCGGCAGGTGCGGTGTGGAGCCCTCAAGATAGCCCAACATCAGGCCGGGATCGTCGCGGTGAATGGCAAGCGTTCCGGTTCGGCCATCGGGCAGTGGGTGTCCAGCCTTATCCAGCACCGCGATACGGCGCCCGGGTTGGGCATGCCCAAGCGTTTCAGGCGGGGCCGGATGATCGGGGCTGCCTGAGATGAAGGTGGAGCATTCCGAGAGGCCCAACGCCTCGTGAATGGGGGTGCCGGTGGCCTCGGCCCAGGTCGCGCGCAGCGGATCGGGCAGCTTTTCGCCCGCCGAAAGGCCATGGCGCAGCTTCGGCATCTCGGGCAGGGGCGCGCGCAGCATTTGCCGGTAGATGCCCGGGGCGGCGGCAAAAATCGTCGCGTCATGGCGTTTCAAGAGGAGGGCCAGAGCCTCGGGTTTGGTGCCCGGCACCGGGATCAGGGCGGTGGCCCCGATGGCCCAGGGATCAAGGAGGCCAGTGCCAAGCGTGAAGGTCCAGTTGAAGGCCCCGGCATGCATCAGGCGGTCGGTCTGACGCAGGCCATACCAGCCCTCCCACATCATCCGCCGGGCCCAGACTGCGCGATGGGCATGGGCCACGGCGCGGGGCTGCCCTGAGGTGCCGGAGGTAAAGATCAGATAGGCCAGCCGGTCAGGATCGCCCATAGCGTAATCCGCGGCCGGATGATCGGCGAGGGCCTCGATATCGGTGATCACATCACAGGGCGCGGGATCGGGCAGGGCGATGCCATCCTCGGCCAGAATGAGGCGCGGCGCGATGGCAGGCGTCAGCGCGGTGATCTCGGGCGTGGTTAGCGCCGCCGAGGTCGGCACCGGCACCAGCCCCACCGCGATGGCCGCGAGATAGGCCACCGGAAAGGCAGGCCGATTGCCAAGGCGCAGAAGCACGCGGTCGCCCGGGCGCGCGCCGGTGGCCAGCAAACCTGACGCGGTGCGGCGCACGGTCTCCTCCAGCCGGGCATAGCTCCAGCGTTCGGCACGCGCAGGCGACAGCACCGCCAGCGCCACCTTGTCGGGCTGGCGCGCGGCATGCGCCAGAACGTAGTGCGCCAGGTTGAAAGGGGCAGGGCAGGTCATGCCCCATCGCCTAGGACCATGGGCCCCCTGTTGCAAGACCCCGCGCCACGCCTTACACCCCCGGGCCATGGATTTCAGCGACGAACCGAGCCTTATCAAGCTGGCCCGCGCCAGCGGCAGCGGCGATCCGGTGCAGCCGGTGGATCTGGGTGCCAGGGTGCGCCACTTGCGCAAAGGCCGGGCCTGGACGCTGGAACAGGCGGCGCAAAAGGCGGGGCTGGCGCGCTCGACGCTTTCCAAGATCGAGAACGGTCAGATGTCGCCCACCTATGATGCGCTGAAAAAGCTGGCCCTGGGGCTCGATATCTCGGTGCCGCAGCTTTTCACGCCGACATCGCAAAACGCGGTGAACGGGCGTCTGGCGGTGACGCAGGCGGATGCCGGCGAGGGCCACCCGACCGCGACCTATGAGCACAAGATGCTGGCCGCGTCGCTGACGCAGAAATCCATGATCCCTTATCGCGCCCGCATCCGCGCCCGCGCTTTTGAGGAATTTGACGGTTGGGTGCGCCACGCGGGCGAGGAGTTTCTCTATGTCCTGACCGGTGAGATCCGCCTGATCACCGAGTTCTACGCGCCGGTTGAGATGCGCCGTGGCGACAGCGCCTATTACGACGCGGCGATGGGCCATAACGTGATTTCGGTCAGCCGCGAGGATGCGACGATCCTGTGGGTGACCTGCCTGGCCTAATCTCGAAAAAGACGTGGCAGAATGACCATGGCAACGCCGACGCCCACGATCTGCATCAAGATGAACATCGCGATATGGCCGGGATAGATGCCTGCGAACGTATCCGAGAACCCGCGCGCAATGGTGACGGCGGGGTTGGCGAAACTGGTCGATGAGGTGAACCAATAGGCCCCGGTGATATAGAGCCCGACCAGCGGCGGCACCGCGTCGGGCTTGTGCTTGACGCCGCCGAAAATGACGAAGAGCAGGCCGAATGTGGCGACGATTTCGGAAAACCACTGTGCCGTGCCGGTGCGGTGCAGGGTCTGGGACAGTTGCAGGACCGGCAGATCAAACATGATATGCGTCGCCCAGACTCCCAATATGCCGCCGATGATCTGCGCGATCACATAGGGCACGACCTGGCCCCAGGGATGTTCGCCGCGGATCGCAAAGGCCAGCGTCACGGCCGGGTTGAAATGCGCGCCCGACACCGGCCCCAATGTGGTGATGATGACATAAAGCATGCAGCCCGTCGCGATGGCATTGGCCAAAAGCGCGATGGCCACATTGCCGCCCGAGAGGGTCTCGCCCATGATGCCCGATCCGACGACAGAAATCAGCAGGAGCGCGGTGCCGAGGCCTTCAGAAAGGAGCTTGGTCGAGGTCATCGCGGGATCCAAATCGGTAAGGGCAGTTTGCAGCTCTTTGTGGTCATAGCGCTGAATGGGCAGATCCAAAAGGGCCGGCGCGCGCGGGCGCGAGAAATTCACGGTCCAGCTGAAGGGCAGGGTGCCGGTCCGCCCCGGGCGGCGACAGACGCGGGATCAGGAGAACATGTCAACCAGATCGACGCTGCTGGTCTTGCCGATATCCTCGCCATGGCGGCTGAGGAACCTGTCACAGGCGCGCGTGCCCGCCTCTCGCAGGTGATGCAGAACCTGCGGCACAGGCACGCTTTTCGTGGCCACCGACAGTTGCCGCATCAGCGCGTCATCGGCGATCATGTGCATATGGATTTTCTTCATCGCGCCGGGGGCCACCGCGCCCTCGTCCAGGAGCCGCTGAACGAAGGAAACCGCGCGCAATTCGCGCAAGAGCGAGGCGTTGAAGCTGATCTCGTTGATCCGGTTCTGGATCTCGCGCGCCGTTTTCGGCAGCACCTCGCGATAAAGCGGGTTGATATTGACGATCACGATATCGGCGGGCAGGTCGGGGGTGAACAGCGGAAAAAGCGCCGGGTTGCCGGTATATCCGCCATCCCAATAGGCGTCGATCTCGCCGGTCCTGGGGTCCTCGATCTCGACCGCCTGAAACATCGTCGGCAGGCAGGCCGAGGCCAAAATGGCCGGCACGCCGATCTCGGCCCCCTGAAAAACCCGGATCTTGCCGCTGCGCACATTGGTGGCGCAGATATGGAAAGCCGGGCCCGCATCGCCGCAGATATGATCGAAATGGAACTTTTTCACCACGCTTTCCAGCGGGTTGCGGTAAAGCGGGCCGTAAGCATAGGGGCTGACCACGCGGCTCATGGCATCCGAGGCGGCAAAGGGCAGCGAAGCCTCGATCATGCGGCTGATCGCGGCGGGCGAGGCGGCATCGAGCCACCAGGAAAACCGCTCATCCCTGATCGCGCCCATCTGCTCCCAAAGCCAGGCGAGGTTTTCGAGCGCCAGATCCCGGCTGCCGCGTGCCAGCCCGGATTTGAGCGCGGCCCCATTAAGCGCCCCGGCCGATGTGCCGGAAATGGCGGCGATCTCGATCGAGGGTTCGCGGAGCAACCGGTCGAGCACGCCCCAGGTAAAGGCCCCATGCGCGCCGCCGCCCTGCAGGGCCAGGTTGATGGGTCTGGGGGTCATGTCAGAGGCCTTGAGATGGGCCGAGGGCAGAAGTGCCCCCGGAGACGGGTTGGCTTGGGCGGGTCAGGGTCAGCAAGGGCGGGTCAGCCCTCACAAAGCGGTCCAGCCGCCATCGACGCTGATCGTGGTGCCGGTGATCTGGGCGGCGGCATCCGAGCACAGGAACACGGCCGTGCCGCCCATCTGTTCGACGGTGGCAAATTCGCGCGATGGCTGCCGGGTCAGCATGACATTGCGGATGACCTCTTCGCGGCCCATGTCATATTCTTTCATCGTGTCGGGGATCTGCGCCTCGACCAGCGGGGTCAGAACGTAGCCCGGGCAGATGGCGTTGCAGGTGATGGGCTCTTCTGCGGTCTCCAGCGCGGTGGTCTTGCTGAGGCCGACAACCCCGTGTTTGGCCGCGATATAGGCCGCTTTATAGGGCGAGGCGGTCAGACCATGCGCCGAGGCGATGTTGATGACGCGGCCCCAGCCAGCGGCCCGCATCAAGGGCAGGGCGGCGGCGGTGGTGTGAAAGGCCGAGCTGAGATTGATGGCGATGATCGCATCCCATTTGGCGACCGGAAAGGCATCGATGGCCGCGACATGTTGGATGCCGGCATTGTTGATCAGGATATCGCAGGCCCCGGCCCGGGCGATCAGATCGCGGCATTCGGTGCCGTTGGACATGTCGGCCTTGATATAACGCGCGGTGACGCCAAACTCATCGGCGATGCCGGCGGCCAGCGCGTGATCTTCATCCGTGTCGGTGAAGGAGTTCAACACGACATCAGCCCCGGCGCGGGCCAGTTCGCGCGCGAGCCCCAGGCCGATGCCGGAATTTGATCCGGTGATGACGGCGGTTTTTCCGGCAAGTGAGGTGGTGATGGCCATGCGGGTCTGCTCCTGGGTGATGTGGTTGCGGGACATATATGCTGCGGCTGCGCGATGTGCGAGGGGCGGGGGCCGGGCAGGGCACGTGATGCGCCAAAATGTCCGGTGATTCGGGGGGTGGGTGCAGACGGGGGGCAGGCCCCGATCTGATTCGCGCTCGGGCCCGGGCGCGGCTGGCACGATCCGACCCGAGCGGGGCGCGGGCGGGTATCCTGGGCCCGCCTATATAGCGGCCCCTGTGCGCCTGGCCTTTGATGAACGGCGTGTCGCGCCCCTGCTCGGGCTCAGCTATCGCGCCGGCCCCATATGTTGCGATCAAAGCCCCGATCCCGACGGTGCGGTCTTTGCGAGGGTCGCGCAGCCCCACACCCAGGCCCCGCAAAAAAAAACGCCAGCACAAGGCTGGCGTTAAGTTATTGAGGCAGGTTTCATACAGGCAAGAAACCTATCGAGCAGTGATCCCTTTATAAGCAACAGCTTGCCCAGAGTCCAACCTAAAAGTTTGAAACCGGCGGGCGGGCCTTGTAGCGTTGCGGACAAAGAAACAAAGGGCAGGGGAGATTGTCCACAAATGCGCAGATATTGTTTCACGCGGGCAGCGATGGTTTTTGGCATTCTGGCGATGCTCTCGGGCCCGGCCATGGCCCAGTCGCATGGCATCGCAATGTATGGTGAGCCTGCCTTGCCGCCGGGGTTCAACAACCTGCCCTATGCCAACCCCGATGCACCCACCGGTGGGCGCATCATCACCGGCGAGGTCGGCGGCTTTGACAGCCTCAATCCGCATATCCGGCAAGGCCGGGTGCCATGGCAATTGCGATTCCTCGCCTACGAATCGCTTATGGGCCGGTCCTGGGATGAGCCCTTCACGCTCTACGGTCTGCTGGCCGAATCTGTTGAGGCCGATCCCGACGGGCTCTGGGTCGAATTCACCTTGCGCCCCGAGGCGCGGTTTTCCGATGGCAGCCCGGTCACGGTCGAGGATGTGATCTGGACCTATGAAACGCTCGGCACCGAAGGGCATCCGCGCTATTTGAACGCCTGGTCCAAGGTGGCCAGCATCGAGGCGGTGGGCGAACGCGGTGTGCGGCTCACCTTCAACGAACCCGATCGCGAACTGGCCCTGATCATGGGGCTGAGGCCGATCCTGCAACGCGCGCAATGGCAGGAGAACGAGTTTACCGAAAGCGGGCTTGATGTGGTCCCGATCGGATCGGCCCCTTATGTGATCACCCATTTTGAGGCCGGGCGGTTCGTCTCGCTGACGCGCAACCCCGACTATTGGGGCCGGGACCTGGGCTTTCGCCGGGGCACCAATGTGATCGACGAGATCCGGCTGGAGTTTTTCGGCGATGGCACCGCCATGTTCGAGGCCTTCATCGCCGGTGAAATCAACACCATCCGCGAAACCAATGCCGCCAATTGGGCGACGAATTACGATTTCCCACGCGCCCGGTCGGGCGAGGTGGTGCTTTCCGAGATCCCGCATCAGCGCCCCACCGGCATGTTCGGTTTCGTGATGAACACGCGCAGCCCGCAATTTGCCGACTGGCGGGTGCGCGAGGCGATGATCCAGGCCTTCAACTACGAATTCGTCAACCAGACCCAGAATGGCGGCGAGGAGCCGCGCATCACCTCCTATTTCTCCAATTCGGTCCTCTCTATGGCACCGGGGCCGGCCGAGGGTCGGGTGCTGGAGCTGCTGCAGCCCTTTGCCGATGATCTGCTGCCCGGCGCGCTGGAGGGCTACAGCTTTCCGGTTTCGGACGGGCGCGAGGCCAACCGCGCCGGTATCCGTGAGGCGCTGCGCCTGATGGAAGAGGCCGGGTATTCGGTGGTCGACGGCGTCATGACAACGCCCGCGGGCCAGCCCTTTGGCTTTGATATCGTGCTGCGCCAGGGCAGCGCCGAAAATCAGGCCATCATCAATATCTATACCGAGGCGCTGGCGCGTCTGGGCATCGCGCCCAATGTCACCACCGTCGACAGCGCCCAATATGGCGAACGCATCGATGCGTTTGACTATGACATGACCTATTTCCAGCGCGGCGTGTCGCTGTCGCCCGGCAATGAGCAATATCTCTATTGGGGCTGCGACATGGCCGAGACCGAAGGCAGCCGCAACCTGATGCGCGCCTGCAACCCGGCTATTGATGCGATGATCGGTGAGATGCTGACCTCGGCCAGTCAGGAGAATTACCGCGCCGCGGTGCGCGCCCTTGACCGGGTGCTGACCTCGGGGCGCTATGTGATCCCGATCTGGTATTCGCCCATCAGCCGCATCGCCCATGACCGGCGCCTGCGTTACCCCGAAAGCGTGCCGATCTATGGTGATTGGCTGGGGTTTCAGCCCGATGTCTGGTGGTGGGAGGAATAGAGCCTGCCACAGCGTCGTGGCCGCGCGCGCGGTTGGCGTCAGGGCCCTTGCACAGATCGGAGAGGTCGCACCGCTTGAAGGTGGCGCGGCCTCTCATCCGGACACGCATCGCGCCAAAGGGGCGCGTATCCTGGCTCAGCCGTTGCCGGGCCCATCGGCATAGCCCAGTTCCCTAAGCGCCGCGCCATATTTCTCTTGATATAACCGGCTGAATTCAGGAGAAAACTCGTTCTCCCACCGTCGGATCTTGCCCAACATGATATGATCATGCAGTCCGGTCGGCTTTTCGCTCTGGTCAAAAATGCTCTGCTTCAGGAAGGCCCCGCGCATGTCCTCACGCGCCTCTGGACCGTATCCCGCGATCTCCATGGCGCGGCGAAAACGAACACCGTCGCGATCCAGCATCATATCCTCATATTTCCACTCGATCGTTCGTGGATCGGTGTAATTCCAACGGAGCATCTGCTGCAGGGTCGTGTTATGACGGCGGCTCATCTCAAATCGCAGCTGGCCGTGGATTGTCTTTATCGAACGGAGCTTTTGCTGGTAGGTCATGCCGCCGAATTCACGCCGTGGGGTGTGTATCGACCTCTCGGGCGAGTTCTCTCGCGCGATATGTGACTTGTGATAGTGAACGCCCGACAAGAGCACATCGCGCGGATCTCTGATCATGTGGATGAATTGGATCTCGGGATCGGCTGCCAGGACCTGTGGCATCTTTCCATTGAGCGCGACCAACATGGCAGGCCCCTCGTTCAACAGTTGTCTTATCGATGCCGCGGAATTGGGGTTCTGAGCCGAGGCAAACGGCACGCCAAGACGTCTTGCAACCGCAGAAAAGACCTTTCGCATCCATACCGTTCCGGTCTTGTGATGCGTCACAATGCAAAGCGCCTTTGGGGTTTTTCCGACCGTGGGCATGGCTCTGCACATACCAGCCGCGCAAGGCAGAGCTCAAGCCCTCGCCGCCCGACGCGTCTGCGCAAACCCTGTCGCGTGCCCTCAGGCGCTTTCGCGGGGGCGGGTTTCTTCCTGGGGGGCAGCCTCGGGTGCGGGCTCATCTGCGGGCTTTGCACCTGCGCCCCGGTCATAATTGGGATCAAGCTCCAGCAAGGCCGCCTCACCCGATTGGGGCGCATTGCCGTTGGGGTAAACCAGGCCCGCCGAGATCACCAGTTTGGCGGCATCCTCGACCGTCATGTCCAGCACCTGCACATCTTCGCGCGGCACAAAGAGCAAAAATCCCGAGGTCGGATTGGGCGTGGTCGGCAGAAAGACCGAGACCATGGCCTTATCGTGGCTGGCCGCGATCTCGCCCTTGGCATCGGTCGAGATAAAGGCGATGGCCCAGATCCCCTTGCGCGGGTATTCCACCAGGCAGGCCTTGTCGAACGAGCCCTTGCTTTGCGACAGCACGGTTTCGGTGATCTGTTTCAGCCCCGAATAAAGCGCGCGCACGCCCGGGATCGACAGAACCACCGATTCCGATGTGCGGATCAGCGACCGGCCCAAAAGCCCCTTGGCGATCCAGCCCACCAGCACAGTAAATAGCAAGAACATCGCCACGCCAATGCCGCGAATATCGACATTGAGGTTGAAATACTGATTGATCAGCAGGGCGGGGTTATAGCTGTCGGGAATAAAGGGCAGCACCCAGGAATCGATCCAGCCGATCACGCTCCAGATCAGCCACGCGGTCAGCCCGATGGGCGCGATCACGACCAGGCCGGTCAGAAAGCTCGCCTGAAGCGACGATATCCAGCCACGGCGCGGCGGCGGGGGTGGTTCGGGCAGTTCCATCTGCGATCTATGTCCTAAAC
>Ga0316207_10002344_pt1 | contig 19714 bp, 23 predicted proteins | sample 6weekpyrite_MG_FD_204943 | JGI IMG/M metagenome (GOLD analysis project Ga0316207, IMG submission 204943) | Microbial mat bacterial communities from mineral coupon in-situ incubated in ocean water Damariscotta River, Maine, United States -... | ecosystem: Environmental > Aquatic > Marine >...
ACGGCGATGATACCCGCTGCCGCATCCTCTTCGTCGTGCGCTATCGCTCACAACTACGAGTCTGACGGACGGGATCGCCTATCCGCGACTAGCGGCCCTCGCTTCGCTCTCCATGGCCGCCAGCGGTCGATATTTCATTTTCAACATCCTCCTCTCTATTATTAGAGGCTAGATGTTGCATCGACCAATTGAAACCACAAGAGAAAGAGGACGATTAACATCGACCCCAGAGCGGCAACAAATGATTGAATGGATAAACGAAGCGGTTGATGCTGGTGCAAGAAAAGAGAAAGCCTCTCATGAATTGGGGCTATCGATACGGACAATACAACGCTGGATTGAGGGAGATAAAGTGAAACAGGATCAACGGCGCCATTGATAGCGCGGCCAGCGCCAAACAACAGGCTATCTGACGCCGTGCGAAGCGCAATATTGGCTGTGTGTAACCAGCCTGAGTACGCCAGCACACCGCCGAGTCAGATTGTTCCCCGGCTTGCAGATAAAGGGCAATACCTGGCATCAGAGCCCACGTTTTATCACGTGCACAACGAAGCCGGCCAGCTTAACCATAGAGGGCACAGCAAAGCGGCTAAACGAAGCAAGGCACCAACCACACATATTGTAACGCAGGCCAATCAAGTGTGGTCGTGGGATATAAGCTACTTGCCAAGCAATGTAAGAGGTCTGTATCACTATCTCTACTTGATAGAAGACATCTACAGTCGAAAAATAGTTGGTTGGGAGGTGCATGATAGCGAGACAGGTGAATCAGCCGCTGAGCTGATGCAAAGGACGGTGATGATAGAACAGTGCTTTCGCACACCATTAGTCCTGCATTCCGATAATGGTAGCCCGATGAAATCCCCCAAGAAGTAACAATACATCTCAAGCCGAAATTGAATTTACTCTCTATCAGGTCTGATTATAAATTCTGGGCAATTTTGTTATTTATCACTGATGTTTCATATTCAAACTCTAAATCACCATTAACCATTGCGTCATTAACCATCAGATGATTCACATCATTTTTAGATGGTAGTTCATACATAGGCCGACGCAACATGTGCTCCATAATGCCACGCAGGCCACGGGCACCCGTACCACGTTCATTAGCCCGTTCAGCAATAGCTCTTAGCGCATCTTTTGTAAATTCAAGCTCAATATCATCATAGCTAAATAAGTGCTGATATTGTTTGACCAAAGAATTTTTTGGTTCAGTGAGGATATGCACCAGATCTTCAATGCTGGGCTTATTCAACATGGCCAACACATGAAAACGGCCAATGAATTCAGGAATCAAGCCGAACTGTCGCAAATCGTCAGTGACCAGACTGGCAATAACCTCCTTGCGGCTTAGCTCTCCATCATCATCGCTTAACTCACTGAAGTCGGCATGAAAACCAAGCTTAACCTTGCCCTTATCAATACGTTCATTGATGAGCCCTTCAATACCGGCAAAAGCACCACCGGCAATAAACAGGATATTGTCCGTTTTAATCACAGCACCATCACTGTTGCCTTCGCGACCCCGACCACCCTTAGCAGGGAGTTTTATTTCCGAGCCCTCAACCATCTTCAGCAAGGCTTGTTGTACACCTTCACCAGAAACATCGCGCACTCCCATATTGGAATCGCCTTTGCGGGCAAGTTTGTCAATTTCATCAAGATAGACAATACCCCACTCAGCCAAAGCAACATTACCATCGGCGGCATCTACCAGGCGGGCAATGACATTTTCGACATCATCACCGACATAGCCTGCCTGAGTCAGCGAGGTAGCGTCAGCAATAACAAAAGGAAGTTCTAGGATCTTGGCCAGGGTACGGATCAGCAGCGTCTTACCTGAACCCGTTGGCCCAACCATTAGCACATTGGATTTTTCCACCTCGACTTCATTGTCAGACTGACCAATCTCCTGCTCACTGCTGGACTCACATGAAAGGCGTTTAAAGTGATTGTATACAGCCACTGACAGAGTCTCTTTGGCAAAGTCCTGACCAATGACATAGTCATCGAGATATTGTTTTAACTCAGCTGGTTTAAGCAGATTTTTGGGCAGGCGATTGCGGGCCTTATTTTTACTCCAGCTGGCAACGACCTGATTGGCAAGCTTGACACAAGCCGGACAAATATGACCGTTCATACCGGCAATCATAGGAAGATCAACTCCTTGAAGCTCACCACAAAAAGAACAGTTGATATTCTCACTGTCATGCATATTCGGTCCTCATTTTCCCGGAGTGGGTTCTATTAATTTTTTGAACTGCCTTTCATCCGTTTCTGTAACCATTGACGTTGTGCTACACGTTGATTACGTTTCCGCAGTGCGCTTTTTACCTTGTCCTTGACCTCGTAAAACACTGCCGTGGTCTGTGGTTTGATCGCCTCACACTTCAGCACATGAAAACCCAGTTCTGATTCAATGACGTCACTAATTGCACCCTCTTTCATCGCGAACAGAGTGGCATCAATCTCAGGATATAATTGACCCGGCGTTATTGTTCCCAGAAAACCGCCCTCCATTGCTGTTGGACATTCAGATGTCGACTTGGCAATCTTTTCAAATTTGAACGACTTTTTTAGCAGTTCCTTTTGAACATTTTTTATCCGTGAAAGCGCAACTTCACGGCTATTCTCAGGAAAATCATCATTAATGGTAACCAGGATATGACGGGCAGTACGTTGCTCAGGAATTAGAAACCGATCACTATGCAACTGATAAAACAACTCAGCATCCACATCACTCACTTCAGATTGTTGTTCAGCAATATAGTTGAGAACTGCGGCAACACGCAGATCAATCTCTATTGCCTGGCGCAGGCTTGAATGCGTCAGGCCATTATCATGCAACATGGAATCAAGATCGGTTTCATCTGGAACCTGTTGATAAATCTCACTGACTGTCTGCTCAAGTTCCTGTTCAGGAACCACCATTTTTGAATACTCTGGCGATGTCTGAACCGAGGTGTTTATGGCACGCTGTTTTAATACTTCTTCACTTAGCTTCTTTCGCTCATCTTCCGTTTCCAATGCCGACGGCAGGCGTCCAAAATGAAACAAAGAGGTACGCAAGTTGAGATAGGCATCATAGCTTTGGTTAACTGAAATCTCATATAAATTCACATCCAATTTCGCACTCATGATGGCTGCCCCACTTTTGGCTCATCTCTATTCCGATATTCAGGATTGAAATCCAGTGAATTCTCCGGCACCAACAAGGTACGCCCAGGAAAACGGGCATGGTAATGAACACCATCAGAATGATCGCGGACGACACGAATAATCTCAGCACCATCACCTGGCTTTACAATAACTTCACCGTTGATTGACAGAGAAATCCTTGAAATAACCTTATCCCTAAATTCAAACTTGCTTGGCACCCACTCATCAGAGGCAAACAACAACTCTTCTTCACGACACCCCACCAGCTTGTCATCATCAAGAAAATGCACACCATAAATAATCTGATCTTGCAAAAAAGTGCCTACAGAAGTCACAAAACCTGTGCTGCCACGTTTAACCAGATGATCGCCGATCTCGAGTCCTGCAAAAGTGCCATCGTTACGCACATTACGCGTGACCCTTACTTCGTCTCCATATTCATACATTGGCTTCATTGGCAGATCTCCAGGGATAATTATTTAAAAATTTGTTCCATGGACACAAAGGTGGACTGTGGTCCAAGATTTTTATAAATCTTCAACACCTTTTCAGTCTTGGCATCTGAATCGACAAATGATTCATATGCCTGGATCAAAATCTGCTTGTACTGTTCACGACGCTCATTCTGTTGTTCAGACAATTCTGTCTTCGACAGATAATCGTGATAGCGCTGTAAAATGTGCAATCGGTATACATTAATCGTTGTTTCATCAAATGGGATATCGAAATAATTAAGAAAATCCTCGGCCGAAACCAGGTCTTCCATATCATCATCAATGTCAAAATCATCGTCTATATTCACAGCATTCATCATCATCTCCTGATTTTTTCTGTTAACCCGCTGAGAAGCGCAATACATTTTTATTCTTTTTGGAATAGGTGTAACTCAAAATTATCTCTAACAGATCCTTGGTCTTAAGTCGGTCATTGGGATCATGCTCAACCACCTTGCGCAAGGCATCGGCACCTTCATCGACATTCCCCATACGTACCATGACAAATCCGGCCGCCTTCAAACCCAATAGATAAAACCGCACCAGGCCAACTGATTTATGTGCCCCAGCTGCCACCTCTAATGGTTTAACGATTCGCCAGTCATCCACCAGATGCAGCTCTCGCGCAGAGACACGAATGGCATTTTCCACCACAGTTAAGGCATCACCCAGGCGATGCTGATAATAGTAATAGCGATACAGGGCCACCAAGGTTGAAAGATGTTCCGGCGCCAACACATAGGCACGCAGCAATAGCAGCTCTGCAGTGTCTTCGCCGTAATGCTCTGCCGCTTCGTCGATCAATTGCTCTGCCCGTTCAGGCAGAGGTGTATCGAAGTACATATTATCGACATCAAAATCTAGAAAATCCGTATTCATTGTCCACTAGCCATCTCTTTCAGAGTGATCTTGTTTTGCCGTTTTGACTGTGTCGGATGACAGACATCATCTGCTTCACAACTACCGTCAGCCATATCGCAATAACCTGATGCTTGTAATTGAGTTTCCAATTGCTGGATACGATCCAGCAGACATGTAATCGCCTTGCCAACCGGATCAGGAATCAGGTGGTGATTTAGATTAATTCCATAAATATTGTCTGATGCCATATCTTCAAGCTGAACAATTCGTCCTGGTATGCCCACCACACTACGTGCGGCAGGCACATCATTAACCACTACCGAATTGGCACCAACACGAGCGCCATCACCCAGACTAATTGCCCCTAATACCTTGGCTCCTGCACCTATCATCACGCCATTGCCGAGCGTGGGATGCCGCTTACCTTTATTCCAGGTTGTCCCCCCCAGTGTGACGCCGTGATACAAGGTGACATCATCACCAACCTCTGCCGTCTCACCAATCACCACACCTGCACCGTGATCGATAAACAACCGCCGCCCGATCGTAGCACCAGGATGAATATCGATATTGGTCCAGATACGAACCAGGTATGCGAGAAAACGAGCTGAATAATGCCAACTACGTTGCCAAAGCTTATATGCCAGGCGATGCATAAGAATGGCATGCACGCCGGGATAGGTCGTCAACACTTCTAGCTTATTGCGAGCGGCCGGGTCACGTTTAAAAACACAATTGACATCCTCGCGCATCAATGCCCATAAAGATGGCTGTTCTGATTTGGAATCGGTTTCATTCATCGCTATCTCCATCTTTATCCTCCGACAACCAAACTGGCTTCTACATTGCTTGCAGTGATTAAAGGAATAAATTTGTTCATTTGATTGAAGTCATTCAGCATCAACTCCAGCTCAAACGCATTTGGTGCACGTTTATTACAGGCCACAAGTTCACGCACACGCGGTAATAATAGTGTTGCAACGACTCGGTCTATGTTGATGCCAATCTGCTCAAAGGCCAGCATCACGCCACTGGCGCCTGAGTGTTTTCCCAACACAAGGGTATGCACTCGTCCGACCTCAGTCGGGTCCACACCTTGATAGTTGGCAGGGTCTTTCAGCAAGCCATCGACATGAATACCTGATTCGTGGGTAAACACACCTTCACCGACGATGCTTTTTTGCCAGGCAGTCGGCCTGCCGGATGCCTTTTCAACTATCTGAGAAACATCTGCCAGGTGTTTCACATCAATATTGGTTTCGATGTTGTAGAGATGCTTAAGACCAAGCACCACTTCTTCCATTGCCGCGTTTCCAGCTCGTTCACCCAGGCCATTTACTGTGGTATTTAGATGTGTTGCACCGGCAGCCGCGGCAGCCAAGGTATTAGCGGTGGCCAGGCCAAAATCATCGTGGGCATGCATTTCAATTTGCATGTCGGTGGACTCACAAATACGGTCGAAGCTCTTCATAACCCCAAACGGTTCCATAATGCCGAGGGTATCGGCAAAGCGAAACCGACTGGCACCAGCCTGCTCGGCTATGTCAATCACACGCAGAATAAAATCAAGATCAGCACGGGATGAGTCTTCACCACCAACACAAACAGCCAGTCCCATATCCAGGGCATGTTTGACGTGCTGTTCAATGGAGTTCAATACCCAACCACGACTGCGATTAAGTTTGCGTTCAATCTGTTGGTCAGAAAGAGGCACTGAGACATCAACCATATCCACACCCAGGCCGGCGCAGCGCTTGATATCATCTTCACGCATACGACTCCATACCAACAAATTCGCATTTAAATTCAAATCACTGACAGCACGAATGCTTTCACATTCTTCATCCCCCATAGCAGGAATACCCACTTCAAGTTCAGGCACACCAAGCAAATCCAGGCGTTGGGCAATGGCGAGCTTTTCACCTAGTGAAAAAACCACACCGGCAGACTGCTCACCATCACGAAGGGTGGTGTCATCAATCACTATGTGGCGTTCTCTATCGGTCATCGCGCTCTGCTCTTTGAAATCTTATTATTAGTAATTGCAACCACCGTGCCACATACCAAAAACAAACAACATCAATGAGTTATGAAAATACAGCGAACAATATGGACGTTAATAAAAGACAAAAGCAGATGTCTTGTCGCAAATGCTACAGACAATTCACACTATTGTTGTGCAATGAATGGCCTTATTCATTTTACAGCCCGGCAATCTTTGCCTTTTTATAGTACAAAAAAGAGCCCGCGTGAGGATGCGGGCAAAGGTAGGATAAAAACAACTACAGAGGTACTACAACTACAGGTACTACTACAACTTAATAACTATGCATAAACTGGGTTGAATGATTTTTCAGGTTCACATACCGGACCCTGTTCACTCCAGTAAGGTGAAAGCTTGCGCAAACGTTCCATGATTGGTGGCACTGCTGCAATCACCTTATCGATCTCTGCCTCGGTGTTATAACGTGACAAAGAAAAACGCACTGTTCCATGCGCAGCCGTGTAGGGAATATCCATGGCACGCATCACGTGCGATGGTTCAAGTGATCCCGAGGTACAGGCAGAACCACTGGAAGCGGCAATGCCTTCTTTATTCAACAACATCAGGATCGCCTCGCCTTCAATATATTCAAAGGCGATGTTTGCTGTATTCGGCAAACGATTTTCAACATCACCTGTCAGAAAGCAGCTAGGCACCTGTTCCAGAATGCCTTTCTCCAAACGATCACGTAATGCCTTCACCGTGGTGTTCTCGTATTCCATATGTTCCATAGCCAGCTCACAAGCCTTACCCAGAGCAACAACACCGGCGGCATTTTCAGTCCCGGCACGACGGCCACGTTCCTGATGACCACCACGTAATAGTGGGCGAAAGCGCAGACCACGTCGCACATACAAGGCACCTATCCCTTTAGGGGCATGCAACTTATGACCAGAGAGTGACAACATATCAATCTTGGTATTTTTCAGATCAATCGGCAGCTTACCCACTGCTTGCACAGCATCAGTATGAAACATCACCCCGGCGGCATTGGCCATCTCGGCCATTTCCACAATAGGAAAGATAGTGCCGGTTTCATTATTGGCCCACATGATGGAAACGATAGCCACCTTGTCAGACAGGGCTTTTTTATACTGCTCCATATTCAAGCGGCCTTTATTATCAACCTCAATATGATGGATGGTATAACCGTCTTTCTCCAAAAACTCACACAGGGTCAAAATCGCAGGATGCTCAACCGTCGTGGTGATTATCTCTTTGCGATCAGGCTGTGCCTTGATGGCTGACAGGATCGCAGTAGAGTCTGACTCTGTACCACAAGAGGTAAACACCACTTCATGATCATGCTCGGCACCAATCAGTGCCTGCACCTGCTTACGGGCCTTTTTCAATGAGTGACCAACCCGCTCACCAAACTGGTGAATCGATGAAGGATTACCGTAATACTCGGTAAAAAATGGCATCATCTCGGCGAGTATTGTCTCGTCCACCTTGGTGGTCGCATTATTGTCCAGATAAATTCCTTGCATGGTGATTCCCCTACGATGGTCTTTAGCGTTACGCTGAATACGTTTTTTATCCATTACGCTGCACCTAGCTTGGCTTTTTCAGATTCAGGTATGACCTTGATAAACTCACCCAAGGCCTCGATCAGTTTCTGCTGAATACCACCCAAGGTGGCTGCCGCCAACTGGCAGTTGGAACATGCACCGGTCATCTTGACGTAAACGTTTTTACCCTCGACATCAATCAGCTCCACGTCACCGCCATCGGCCTTAAGGGTTGGGCGCATCTCTTCCAGCGTTTCTTCAATCTTGCGAATACGTTGCACCATAGTCAGCTTACCCTTGGCAGCAACAGGCTCAGGTGTTACCAGTGGTACCAGATCTTCATCTGGTGTAGTTGTCGCAGCAGCGACAGGCATAGTTTCACCCATGGCTTCCCAGGTCTTGGCAATCACTTCTTCAATCTTTTCATGACAAGTTGAGCAACCACCACCGGCCTTGGTGTAATTAGTAACATCTTCAACCGTGGTGAGTTTATTGGCACGCACCTGCTCTTCAATCATCGGCGCTTCAATACCAAAGCACTTACATACCAGTTCGCCCTCTTCGTGGTCGTCTACCCACTCTTCACCGCGATAATTTGCGATGGCTGCTTCAAGCGCCTCTTTACCCATGACTGAGCAATGCATCTTTTCCGGTGGCAGACCGCCAAGAAAATCAGCAATATCCTGGTTAGAAACCTTTAGCGCCTCATCAACCGTCATGCCTTTAATCATCTCGGTCAGGGCCGAAGATGAAGCAATCGCCGAACCACAACCAAAGGTTTGGAAACCGGCATCAATGATGACATCGTCTTCCTCGTTGACTTTAAGCGTCAGGCGCAGCGCATCACCACAGGAGATGGAACCCACCTCACCTGTTGCATTTGCCTCATCAATGGCACCAGCATTTTTAGGATTAAAAAAATGTTCTTTAACTTCTTCACTGTATTCCCACATGGCAGGCTCCGTCGTCGTTTCTAATAATAATTAAGGCTGATCAGTTAGCGGTTAGCCGCAAGAAAAAGAGCTGCCACAACCACAGCTAGCGGTAGCGTTAGGATTCTCAAATTTGAAACCGCTGCTCTCCATGGTAGAAACATAATCAACCGTTACATCCTTCAACATCTCGGCACTGGCATTGTCGACCAACACATTAAAGTCACCGCACTCAACAATCTGGTCTGTTTCAACCGCGGCCTCTTCCAGGCGCATGCCATACTGCATACCGGAACAACCACCGCCGGTAACCATCAACCGCAGTCCAGCGACTGGCGTTTCTGAACTATCAATAAACTTTTGTACCGCCGCCTGGGCACTTTCAGTGAGTGTTAACATCGTTCAATCCTCCTTTGGCAAGTGACTTGCAATCACGTTTACAGTGAGAATTGCAAAGCCTATGCCAACACCGAAGGACTGGCATAACCCACTGACTCACTTAGTATTAGTGTTCACAAGGCAACAAAAAAAGGTGTTGCAAACCACACTCAACAAAGTTTTTGTCGCATAGGCGACACAACAAATGAAACCAGCAACAAAAAGGGAAACGCCATGACAGAGCAGACCAGCCCCAGCGATAGCATCAGGCACTATCACCAAGCAACCAAACACACATTGCAGCGCTATGCCGCAGGGCCCGAAACACTGGACTGGGATGATCAGCCACAGGCATTCCGCTGGTTTGATGGCGCTGCCAAAACAGATCTGCCACTCAGCGCCGATTCGCAGCAAGCACTCTATATAGATCTTTACCAGCCAGATAAACCAACAGCCCAACCGCTGACACTGAGCAACCTCGCCTGCCTGCTGGAACTGTCATTCGGCCTCAGCGCCTGGAAGCAATATGGTGCCGCCAAATGGCCACTGCGCTGCAATCCCTCCAGCGGCAACCTGCATGCCGAAGAGGCCTACGTCATCAGCAATCAACTCGACGGCCTAGATGCCGGTGTCTATCACTACCTCAGTCGCGACCACCAGCTGGAACAACGCTGCAAAATCGAAACCGGCCTGCTGGCCCCAGATACCTTGGACACCTTATTAATAGGCATCAGCTCAGTCCAGTGGCGCGAAGCCTGGAAGTACGGTGAACGCGCCTATCGCTATTGCCAACTCGACACCGGCCACGCCATCGCCGCATTGCGATATGCCGCCGCAGTCCTGGGCTGGCAAGTCACCATGCTGGATAACAGCAGTGATGCCCAGATCAACAGTCTACTCGGCCTGGATCGGCCAGATGACTTTGGCAAGACCGAAGCAGAACACCCGGATGTGTTATTACAGATCAGCATGGCCAGTGAAGTCGCCGATGAAATTGCCGGGATAGATCTTGACAAACTGCTGGCCGCATGTGAGGCAGGCGAATGGCAAGGCAAGGCCAACGTCTTGTCAGAACAACACATGTATAAATGGCCCATCATCGATCAGGTCAGCCAGGCCGCGGAAAAGCCTGTTACACAAACGCCAGCCACGACAACGCATTCATTGCCAGCACCACTCACCAACCCCTGCCAGCTCGAAGCCGCCAGCCTGATCCGTCGCCGCCGCAGCGCCCAGGCCTTTGATGGCAAAACCCATATCAGCAGCGAAAGCTTTTACCGCATGCTCGACATGACCCTGCCGCGCCATCAGATTGCCCCGTGGGACAGCAGCCCCTGGATCAACAACATCAACCTGCTACTGTTCGTCCATCGTGTCGATGGCATCAAACCGGGACTGTATAGCCTGGTCAGAAACCCAGACACATTTGAATCATACAAAGCAGCGCTCAGCCGTGAACAATTTCAATGGCAAAACGTTGAAGAGTGCCCAGACCACCTGCCGCTCTATAACCTAGTCAACGCCAACGGCCAGAAACTCGCCACCACCCTCGCCTGCCACCAGGGCATCGCCGGTCAAAGCTGTTTCAGCCTGGCCATGCTTGCCGACTGCTCAGCCATTGAAGATGCCAACTGGCATTACCGTCACCTCTACTGGGAGGCAGGCATGATCGGCCAGGTGTTATACCTGGAAGCAGAAGCCGCCGACGTTCAAGGCACCGGCATAGGCTGTTATTTTGATGACGCCGTGCATGAAATGCTGGGCATCAGCGACAAGCGCTGGCAAAGCCTGTATCACTTCACCGTCGGCAAGGGCCACCAGGATGGCCGCGTGCAAACCATACAGCCGTATGCACATTTGAATAGATAAATAAACTTTAAACGCCAATACTTCTAATGCAGGCCATTTCTTAGGTTCATCATTTTCCAAAACTTATATTGAAGAGATAAATTGAAGGCTGCATTCGACTCTTAGCGATCTTATTTTAATTTGATGCAGTTGATTCCACACCTGATAACGGACGTACAGAAACTACTGGAAGCAGGCGAAATGGCACTCAAACAGGCCGCTCAATAGCTGTGCCCCCAAGAGGGAGTTTGTCTCGAAAAACAACCCCATATTGAAGTGACTTAATTCTGTGTAATTTGACAAAGAAGATATATTTACCTATCTCATCGAGCTGTAAAGAAATCCTGAAGGCAGTCAATTACCCTTATTATTTGCACTCCTCGTTCAGAAAGGGAGGCGCTTAAATAGATCAAAATTCTCATTTGATTCTTCATGCGGCTAGCAAGCCACTGCTCAATTCACTATGCCACTACACAGAGCCCCTAACTCCTGTTAACGCACTTAAAACGCACGCCATGGTATGTGATCACGCTTCAGAATAGCGCGTCCCCCTTGGGTTAATATCTGTCGATAATGCATATAAATTTATTATTTTTTAAATATCAATGAGATAGGAAGTCCTTCTGTGTTGGCCTACTAATTGCCTTATGTCTAATACACATTTTCATGTGGAAGATTTCGCCCAAGAAAAGCTTTTAAAATTTTTTGATATTTGAAGGAAAATAATATGTCTTATTTAGAACCGTCTGAGTTCGTTAGCAAAATGGTGGATTCGGGTGAATCCAAAATATATATGTCCACTAAGGACACCGTTATTCGAGCCTATATGGCTGGAGCCGTACTTGGCCTCGCCGCTATGTTTGCCATCACCGTTATGGTGAAAACTGGCAATCCTCTAATTGGTGCGTTGCTCTTCCCTGTTGGGTTCATCATGTTGTACCTGATGAAATTTGACCTGTTGACCGGTGTGTTTACCCTTGTACCTCTGGCATGGCTGGATAAACGCCCGGGTGTTACCTTCGGCCAGATGATGCGTAACTGGGGGTTGGTATTTATAGGTAATTTAGGTGGCGCACTTACTGTGGCCTTTATCATGTCCTTTGTCTTGACTTATGGATATAACGTTGATGGTGGTGCCATTGCAGAAAAAGTCGGTAGTATTGGTGAGTCCAGGACCTTGGGTTATAAAGAGCAAGGCCTTGATGGTTGGTTGACTATATTTATGCGCGGCATGCTGTGTAACTGGATGGTATCGATGGGGGTTGTAGGCGCCATGATATCTACATCTGCCACCGGTAAAATAGTTGCGATGTGGATGCCTGTTATGCTGTTCTTCTTCATGGGCTTTGAACACTCCATCGTTAACATGTTTCTGTTTCCTTTTTCTATAATCATGGGTGGTGACTTCACAGTAATGGATTACCTCATATGGAACGAATTGCCTACTGCATTAGGTAACCTAGTAGGTGGTCTGGTCTTTGTAGGCCTGCCGCTGTACTACACACACGTAAGAACCAGCCCTGATCGTTCAATCAGCAAATAACTTAAATCCAATAATAACTCGGCCCCTATAGGGGCCGAAAATTTACTAAATCATGCCGAATCAACTAACTGTTTCCATTGGCCAAGCCTCTGATAAAGGTCGCAAAGCGATCAATCAGGACTTCTATGGCGCCCACACTCCCAAAGAGCCTTTGCTCACATCCAAGGGGGTGGCCATTAGTTTGGCGGATGGGATCAGCAGCAGTGAAGTCAGCCAATATGCCAGCCAAGTGGCGGTAAAAAGCTTCTTAGAGGACTACTACTGTACCCCCGATTCCTGGACCGTAAAAACAGCCTCACAGCGCGTACTTACAGCGGCCAACTCTTGGCTTTACCTGCAAACCCGAAACAGCCCCTATCGTTACTCGGTTGATCGCGGTTATGTCTGCACTTTTAGTGCCTTGGTCATTAAATCCAATACAGCTCATATCTTCTATGTAGGCGACACACGTGTTTACAGGGTTAGCGGTAACCACCTTGAGCAGTTGACAGAAGACCATCGACTTTGGGTGTCGAACGATAAAAGTTATCTAAGGCGTGCTCTGGGCATGTCAGACCAACTCGAATTGGATTATCGAACCATTGCCGTAGAAGTAGGTGATCTATTTATTCTTGCAACTGATGGTATTTATGAGTTTACTGAAGAAGGAATTATTACTGAGACAATAAATAACAACAGTGAAAACTTGAATACAGCTGCTTCGATGATTATCCAAGAAGCGCTAAAACAGGGAAGTGATGACAATCTAAGCATTCAGATTGTTCGTATTGACCAGCTTCCGCAGTATGAAATTGACGAAGTACATCAGCAGTTAACCACCCTTCCTTTCCCTCCTGAGCTTAAACCCAGGATGGAGTTTGATGGTTATGAAATCATGCGTGAACTACAGAAGACTGCGCGTAGCCATATCTTTCTCGCCATTGATAAAGCGTCTGATGAACAGGTGGTGATTAAAGTACCGTCCGCCGAGTTGCGCGACAACACTGACTATCTGGAGCGACTTTTAATGGAAGAATGGGTCGCTCGCCGAATCAATAACGCTCACGTATTAAAACCCTGTATACAAGATCGTAAACGTAACTATTTTTATATCACAACTGAATTCATCAAAGGGCAAACACTCAAACAATGGATGATCGATAATTCGAATCCAAACATTGAATCCGTCCGCACCATTATTGAACAGGTGGCAACGGGGCTGCGAGCATTTCATCGTCAGGAGATGTTTCATCAGGATCTACGTCCCGATAATGTCATGATCGATGAAACAGGCACTGTAAAGATTATCGACTTCGGCTCCGTTCATGTTGCCGGGTTGGCGGAGAACAAAACGGCAACAAAACAAAGCACCATGCTTGGTACAGCATTATTCACCGCGCCCGAGTGTTTTCTAGGGGTACCGGGGTCAAAACAGGCGGACATGTTCTCACTTGGTGTGATCTGCTATCAGATGCTGACAGGAAAACACCCCTACGGCACACATATCGCTAAATGTCGTACCAGCGCCGAGCAACACCGATTGAAATACAGAAGCATTCTGGATGAAAAAAAGAAAATACCCGCATGGGTTGACGAGGCGATAAAAAAAGCTGTTCATCTAGATCCCCATAAACGCTATGAGTCACTTTCAGAGTTTGTCTACGATTTGCGGCATCCCAACAAGGCGTTTCTAAATAAAACACGACCACCGCTTATGGAACAAAATCCGGTGGCATTTTGGCAGACAATCTCGGCCATCTTGATTGTCATCATCATCGTATTGCTAGCAACTCACCCTACAATCAAATAATGCACCCAACTATCTCAACTGAAAGGAGAATACAATGACGCGAGACGAAGTAACCCAGCTACTACTCACTCAAAAACGTAGCAAAGGGATCAAATGGTCTGAATTAGGCGAGGCCATCGGCCTAAGCAAAGAATGGACAACCGCGGCGCTGTTAGGCCAAATGACGTTAAACGAAGAGCAAGCAGACAAGATAGGAACATTATTAGAACTACCTGAAGAGGCGATTGCCATGCTGCAAATCGTACCTTACAAAGGATCACTCCCTACTGCAGTACCTACCGACCCGTTGATCTACCGGTTTTATGAACTGGTCAATGTGTATGGTACTACCTTCAAAGAACTCATTCACGAAGAGTTTGGTGACGGCATCATGAGTGCGATTGATTTCAATATGGATCTTACCCGAGAGACTAATCCAAACGGAGATCGCGTCAATATTGTCATGAGTGGCAAATTTTTACCCTATAAAACCTATTAATGAAAATCTCTATTGGGAGCGTATAGAAACAGGTTCTTTACGCTCCTATTGTTTTTGGAGGCATAAAATGTCTGTGATAAACATCGTCACTATAGCTGCCGGTGGCGCTACAGGGGCATTGATGCGTTTTTGGGTTTCTGGATGGACATATGGCTTGCTTGGAAGGGATTTCCCTTACGGCACATTGTTTGTGAATGTGGCTGGTTCACTGCTGATGGGCATATTGTCTGTGCTTTTGATTGAACGTCTCAGCCTTGGGCCAGAGTGGCGTGGGGCGATTTTGATTGGATTCTTGGGCAGTTTTACCACCTTTTCAACATTCTCCATTGAAACCTTGAATTTGATTGAGGTTGGTGAACTAGGTAAGGCATTGGCTAATACGTCACTGAGTGTTGTGTTGTGTATAGGGGCTGCCTGGGTGGGGGTACTTGCAGGTAGGCAGTTATGAACATTACTGGAAATAGTTGCAGAACTTGTCAGTGTTTCGGGCATAGGCAGCCATGGTGAAAATGGCAAAATACATACGGCCTCTTTTTTATATTAATTGTAGCAAGCCCGGATGAAGTGCTAACGTAATCCGGGATTCCACTTCGTTTCATCCAGGCTACTTACTACAAGTGCAGGTGAGCATGGCATCACTCCCCTTTCACACCTAAATTCCACGCCCAGCCCTAAATATTCACCTTCGTCATCAGCGTTGCCTCATCGGCAGAAAACTTTATCGCCGCGCCACTATTGAATTCCAGGCATAGATGGTCTCGGTCATCACTGGGCTGATGGCTGTAGTCATCACCTATCTCATCAATACTGCTGTTATTCATAAAGCCCATCTGTTTTAAAAACTCATCTCGCGGATAGGCCTGGCTGACATCACGCTGTTGTGCTTTAAAGAATGAAACACCGCTAAATTCAAACAGCAGTTCATCGGGCAGTTCATTGGTGACTGTTTCGCCAAAGCCCTTTATCCAGCGCAGGCTGAGTTCCTGATTGATCACGTCATGGTTCATGCCGACAAAGAAGAAACAGTTTTTCAGATCAAGTTGTTGGCCGTCTTTTTCGACGGCGATGTTATTATCGGCAAGGTTGAATTTGCTGAGTTTCATTGATTAGTCCTTTAGCTTGTGGTTAACAATTTTGAATTAGTAACTATTTAAAGCCGTCTACTGCGTCAACTCGGGCGTGGTCTGTTCCAGCCATTGCATCATCCGCTGACTAGTCAGCTGGCCCTGGTTTTTTTCATCCAGGGCCAGGCCGACAAACTGGCCGTCACGCACGGCAGCTGAATCTTCAAATTCATAACCTGCTGTTGGCCAGTGCCCGACGACTATGGCGCCCTTGTCTATGACTACGTCATAGAGTGCCCCCATGGCACTGACGAAGCGGTCGCTGTATTTTTTCTGGTCACCGAATCCAAATAGCGCCACGCGCTTGCCACTCAGGCTTTCGGCTGGCAGTTGTGGCAAAAACTCGGCCCAGCTGCCTGCCTCGATGCCGGTGTCGTTACCGGGCAGTATGCCTTCGCCATAGGTGGGTGTGCCAAGAATCAGGCTGTCGTAGGCTAGAAAATCTGCGACGCTGGTGCGATTAATATTCAATGGCTTGTCTGGCACCTGTTGCTTGCCCAGTTGTTTTGCCATCAACTTAGCTGTTTTTCGGGTATAGCCAGTATCGGTACCAAAAAATATTCCTATGGTGGACATTTACACTCTCTCCGCAACGTTTACAGTTTGACGCAACAGCTTTAACACAGGGCGGCTGGCAGCAATGTCGAGGGCGGTAAAACCATCCTCAGTCACTAGTGCGGTATCGGCACCTAGCGCCAAAAGAGTGCGTACGACCTCAGTTTTGCCTGCTGATGAGGCATACACCAGTGCAGTGGCACCATCTTTGTTTTGGTTGTTCAGATCAGCGCCGTAATAGGCCAACAGCTCAAGTATTTCTACACTATTGCTGTAACAGCACAGCCAAACGGCGCTATTACCATCGTCATTACGTTGGTTTAAATCAGCACCGCCATCTATCAACTTCTGCACTTGTAGCCGATCACCCAGGGCACAGGCCTGCGCTAACGGCGGTAAGCCTTTAATTTGCATAGCCTCGCTTCCACTCGGCATAGCCGCCAAGCATGCTGTAGACCTCGATAAAACCACTACCGGCAAACACTTTGGCCATGTCTTTGCTTGAATTACCTTGATAGCAATAGACCAGCACTGGAATTCGCTTGTCGTTCTTGATGAGCAGCGAATCGATCAGGGCTTCATGGGCCATCATGGCTCCTGCGATATGGCCTTGCTTATAAGACTCCAGGTCACGGCTATCCAGGAGCAGAATATCCTTTTCATTCATCAGCATCTCAGCTTGTGCAGGACTAATTTCGTTTACTGTAGGCATGTTGACTCCGTTTTCATCTTGGTCGCATTTATGACATTTATTCAATCGTTGTCGCTGTTGATACGTGACAAACATGACAAATCAGGCTGTTAGCCAAAAACACTTGCTCACATCAATATTCAGCAAGCTTCCTGCCAACTCTGTGTTGCGACGCGTTTTTCATGAAAAAACTTATTGCTACAAAATTAATTTTTTGGATTGGCACTGCCTTTGCTTTTACATCTTTAATACTTAACTGAAGACAGATAATGAAACTGCAGATTGAACAACCCTATGTCGATGCCATGATGAGTCAGTTTCCGGAACTGGGGACACTGGCGGAACAACTCAGGTTCGGAAACAAAGCGCTGGTGGATATTGATCGATTAAACAAGGCATCATTAGCCTATCTGCAGAACCTCTATGAAAATTCAGGGCCTAAGTTTCAGGGCCGTGCAGCACAAATCGCCACACTAAAAACCGCATTCAATGATGAAGGCCAACGCTATGGTGCAGATGATCTGGAAGCACTGGAGGCCGGTATTGCCGACTTTTTGATTAGTGGTGCGATTCGCGGCTGGTTGTTTCATGCCAACATGGCCGGTCGCAACATGCCCTTTTTGGTTACGCGGCTTGATTACATCCCGCCGGGTGAGGAAGAGGCAGGGCGTATCCTCATTGAGATCAAGGCCAATTCACAGGGAAAGGTTGCGGTTGAAAATATTACCTTGTGTGGTCGCGACCTGAACTACAAGACCATCAGTGAGATATTTGCTGCCAAGGGCTATCTAAAGGAAACAAGCGAATTGATCGCCGCCTATGACAGTTCGGTAGATCGATATTTTGAGTGGTGTGGTCTTTATGGCAATCAGTTCTCTGGCCGTGGCACCGGTATCTATGCCGAGGATCCTAGCGCTTTGCACCGCAACACCGACTGGACACGTAAAAATATTGTTGTGCTCTCCTCCAGCGGCGACTGGACGCGGTTGGTTAATGATGAAGCCATACTCAGTGATCGTAGTCTCACCCTAGATGCCACTGGTAACTTCCTCGGCAAGTATCTGCGCAAGGCAGGAAAAAGTATGAATTATGATGACAAGGTGGAAGCCAAGGTCGAGGCCAGTCGCGACTCGTTGCAAAAAGGTATGTTCACAGAACTGCCGGTGCACGGTTACATCTTCATGTATCACCTCGAACTGCATCACCATCTGTGGGTGCATGTGGATGACATCAAGCCTTATCAGTATCAACCACAACTGAAAGACAAACTGGTACTGCCTGAATCACAAACTGATCTGATCGACATCCTCACCGCTGAAATGGATGTGTTGATGGATGACATCGTTGAGGGTAAACCTGGTGGCACAACGGTGTTGTGCGCTGGGCCGCCAGGTGTGGGCAAGACTCTGACTGCCGAGGTCTATTCCGAGATCATCAAACGGCCTTTATACCGCGTTCATTCCGGCCAGTTGGGGCTAAACGTAGGCGAAATGGAAAAGGCCTTAAAAGAAGTACTGACCCGTGCCCAGCGCTGGGGCGCCGTGATGCTGATCGATGAGGCGGACGTTTATATCAAGCGCCGTGACGACAACATCGAGATGAATGCTGTGGTCGGTGTGTTCCTGCGGGTGCTGGAATATTTCAATGGCCTGTTGTTTCTGACCACGAATCGTGTCGACGATATTGACGAGGCCATCGTTTCTCGTTGTATCGCCATGATCAAGTATCACTCGCCACTCGGCGATGACCGAAATCGTATCTGGCAGGTGATGACCAATCAGTTTGGGCTAGAGGTAGACAACAGCACCATTCAGGTACTTGTAGATACCTTTCCTGATGCCAGTGGTCGTGACATCAAGGGGCTGGCCAAGTTGGTGGCCAAGTTCTGCTCGCAAAAACAACTCGCACCGACGCTGGATGTATTTAAACGCTATTCGATTTTCAGAGGCATGGATTACTAACACACCCCTCCCCTAAAGGATGGGGCGATTAACCAATGAGGAAAACAATATGAGTAACGAATCACTGCCCTGGGATGAAGATGCCCTTAAACGTCTGGAAAAGATCCCAGCCTTTGTTCGTAATATGGCTAAGGCAAAAATAGAAAAGGCGGCGCAAAGAGAGGGCTTCACCAGGGTAACCACTGAGTTTATAGATGCTAATAAAGCCAGTCTCATGGCACTGCTGTCCCATAGTTTACAGTCATAAAGCGAACCTCATCTGGGGTTCGCTTTTTTTGTGTCTGGGTGGGCCTGGGTTTAGTATCTCTTTCAAGCTTTTTCTCTCGAATAAGTTCACCTGCAG
>Ga0316207_10002345_pt1 | contig 19712 bp, 20 predicted proteins | sample 6weekpyrite_MG_FD_204943 | JGI IMG/M metagenome (GOLD analysis project Ga0316207, IMG submission 204943) | Microbial mat bacterial communities from mineral coupon in-situ incubated in ocean water Damariscotta River, Maine, United States -... | ecosystem: Environmental > Aquatic > Marine >...
TAATCAACCCACATCCAATATATGTGGCTCTTGATAAAGACACAGAACAACGTTATTTCTATTATCGAGAATTATTTAGAAAGCAATTAGATTCTGATAAAGTTCACGCTATACGTGATGCATTAAATCAACAACTTGTTCTTGGGCGTGATGATTTTAAAGATAAAATTGAAGCGATGACAAATCGTCAGACGCGACCGAAACCATTAGGTCGCTACAGAGTAGAAGAAGATGAACCATGTTATTATTATTTTTAGTATATTAGTGGAATCTGTGTTCTGACCCCAGTTTTGGAAGATCAAGAAGGCCGTTTCAAAGCACAAGTTGCAGAAAAAGAAGCGGGCGATGATGAAGCCATGTTTTTCGATCAAGACTACATCACCGCATTGGAACACGGCATGCCGCCAACAGCAGGTGAGGGGATTGGTATTGATCGCTTAGTTATGCTCTTTACCGATGCGCCATCAATCCGAGACGTTCTTCTCTTTCCGCACATGCGTCCTGAATCTTAATTCTAAATTATTAGATATTTAGGTCATGCAGAATGAACTTCGAAGAGGTTTTACAGTGAGGCCTGAACACAATTTGTATTATTATTTAGCTTTATCATAAAGGTATTTATTGTTATGTGATGAAGTTATATTTTATAACAAACAAAATTCTTATTCATCTACAAAGCTATGAATGGCTGTTTTCTTTATATGGAGAATAAATTTGGATTATAAGAAAATTGATATGCAAATTATGCATGTCACTAATAATATTATAAAAAATAAATATGATCGTCATAATAACGTCCCAAATTTTGAAGAAATTATGACAAGAAGGGATTATCTTATATATCGAATCGCTGCAATACAATATAACCATCATTTGTTAAACACTAACGCCAATCATTTTTCGCAACTTTATGAAAAAATAGAGCCCGGCGATACTAAGCGATTTCATTTGATATATACGTCTGTAAATCAAACCAGTTTTTGTTTTGATGATCTTATTTTTAATTTGGCTTCTATGCTGGATTATTTAGGTAATTACATTGGCATCTTGATATATGGAGCTAAATGTCAAACTATAAAATGGGACGGACTTGTTAATAAGGTAAATAATGATAAAAATAAAAATGAATTACATCAGGCCGTTATAATCGAAAACTGTGATTGGTTTAATAAAATAATTGAATATAGAGGTCATGTGATTCATCGTAAAGCTTTAAAGTGTGAAGTTGAAGGTTTTGATCTTAATGAAAGGTTTGCTGTCCGTGAGATTCCCAAATTAAAATTAATAGTCAATCCAGGCTTAAAAAAATATTTTAGTATTTTTCGAAAGGAAATTAATAGAGATATTGATTATTGTTCTAATAAGATTGTTGATAGGACGTTGGATGGTATTTCTAAGTTATTAGAGGTTATGCAAAAGTATGAGTTTAATCAAAAATATCATTGGCATAATAACGAAAAATAAAAATGTTATCATACTGAGCTTAGATTGAAGTATGTAACTTTTAATAATAAAAAAGGCCAGCTAAATAGCTGGCCTTTTTGAAACGAGTAAAAGGGCTAAATTATCTTGATGTGATTTATTTAGTCCAGTTACCGAAATTTTCTGTTGTTTTTTCCTGGCCGTCTTCATAACCCGCGCTGTAAGCTTCTGTTACGCGTTGTTCTTCGCGTTCTGGGTTGTTGACATAACCACCTTGCCATCCTTGTATGTACTCAGCGTCTACGCCCATTTCTTCCATTTTAGTGCATGCATCATAATATTCAGTGTTCATTAGTGTATCTCCTCGGAATAATCCCGTAATTATCTCAATTTACGAACAAATGTACAAATTCTTTATAAGCATTTCCCTATATATCTGTATAGGTTAGTCAAAGAAATTGAAATTTGCCGATGATATCGGCAAAAGCGTCTCTGACTTGATGCTTAAATGACCATAACTTAGTTATGGTTATATTATTCGGTGCCGAAGTATACAAAGCCCTGAGATTCGACAATATATCCCTATCGGGCAGGTAGCCCTATCTAATGAATAATAACCAAGTTAGTGCGTCGGGTATGGGTTTCAGGATATAATGGGCGGCTAATTATAGACTGTTTTGAGAGAATTGAGATATGACAACCGAAGCCGCAGATATTGTAGAATTTAACAGCGCCATGGCCGCATTTGAGTCAAAGCACTTTTCCACCGCCGTACAGCTCCTTTCCCCTTTTGCGGAAAAGGGCAATGCAGATGCACAGCACCGCTGTGCCATTATGTTTCAGAACGGTTTAGGGGTCGCTGCAAACGAAGCAAAGGCACTGGAATATATGACCGCTGCTGCTGAGCAAGGTCACGCTGTCGCACAGCATGGCCTTGGGTTTATGTATATGGAAGGTGAGTGTGTTGAGAAAGATGCTGAAAAAGCCATTGAATGGTTTCTCAAAGCTGCCGAGCAAGGCATGGTAGGCTCAATGACGACCATTGCCATGATGTATGAACAGGGTAATGGGGTGGAGAAAGACCCAGCTAAGGCCAAAGAGTGGTATGCCAAAGCAGGTTTCTAAACTTCCTGTCGTTTATTTTGAGTGGTTCACCCTCAAGGGGTGCTTAGAAGAAAATCCTATTCGTAATCGTCATGTACTTTATTGTACATTCCTCTTTCTCATAGAATTTTGTCTTCTCAAAATAAACGACAGAAAGTTTAGCTGTTGTTTTAAGTAATATAATAAAAACCAAATGGAAGTTAGCAGATGCGTCCAGCACATTTAAAAACAGTTTTAGATAAAGAATTTTTAAGCACCGAAGATGGTTTTCATACTCCGGTTATGTTGTGGGGGGCACCTGGTGTCGGGAAATCTCAGATTATTTCTCAAATTGCGAAAAGTCATGATGCGCCATTAATTGATATTCGTTTATCGCAAATGGAACCGAGTGACTTGCGTGGCATTCCTTTTCGTGAAGGTGAAAAAGTGGAGTGGGCCATTCCTTCTATGTTACCGAATATCGAAACCCACGGTGAACGCGGCATATTATTTTTAGATGAAATCACCTCTGCACCGCCCAGTGTTTCAGCGGCGGCTTACCAGTTAATTTTAGATCGTAAGTTAGGTGACTATGAAGTGCCTGATGGCTGGGCGATTTTTGCCGCGGGTAATCGCCAGGGCGATCGTGGTGTGACCTATACCATGCCTGCACCATTGGCTAATCGTTTTTCTCATTTTGATTTTGAAGTTAATGTAGATGACTGGGTTGCATGGGCCTATAGAAATGATGTTGACGATCGCGTGATTGCTTTTGTACGCTTTCGTCCTGAGTTGTTATTTGAATTTGATCCTGCGCATAATCCTGTTGCGTTTCCTTCGCCTCGTTCATGGGAGTTTGCACATCGAGCGGTACAAAAATTTGAACATCAAAATGATATTCGCCTCGGTGCTTTACAAGCCTGTGTTGGCCCTGCTGCGGGTATTGAGTTAAATGCTTTTATTGCAAACCTCGATCAACTCCCCGATATTAACGCGATTTTAAAAGGTGAGCAGGTTAGCGCACCTACTGAAATTGATTTGCAATATGCGGTTGCATCTTCATTAGTCGGGCATGCAATACGGGTTCAGGAAAAAGATGAAGCACAAACCGTGCACGGTCACATTTTAAATTATGCCTCGGTTTTTCCCCAGCGTGAAATGGGCGTTATGCTTGTTTCTGATATGCATCGCGCAATTGGCAATGATATTTTTGCTGTGCCTGAATTTGCGCAGTGGTCGAATGCGATAGCTGATGTCATGCTTTATTAAACAACGATGTCCAATCAAGCTGAACAAACTCCTGAACAATTAAGCGAGGTTGAATTAAAGTTAACTGCGGCACGTACGCGTTTAATTATTGATAAGCCTTTCTTAGGGGCTTTAGTTTTGCGCTTGCCGATGGAAGAGGCCGATCCAGAATGGTGTAAAACGACCGCAACCGATGCGCGTAAGTTTTATTACAACGCGGAATACATTGATTGCTTATCCATGGAAGAAACGCAATTCATGTTGTCGCATGAAGCCCTGCATTGTGCCTTATCACATTTTTCCCGTCGCCAGCACCGTGTTACGCATAAGTGGGACCTTGCTTGCGATTATGCGATCAACCCCATGCTTGAAAAAGATGGTTTAACGCCACCGCCTGGAACACTGCGTCTTCGTGAATACGAAGGAATGACCGCCGAAGAAATTTATCCGTTGATAGATGATCTGGATGATCAAGAAACACTGGATCAACATATTTATGATGATTCAAACTCAGACAGCGAAAACAATGTTGCGCCAGCCCCTAAAGATGATTCAGAAACCGATAATACGCGTAAAGATAAGCAACCCAGCCAGGGCAAAGGATCACAAAAATCTCCCGAACAAAAAGACAGTGGTGGTGGCAATTTACCAACGGCAGATAAAGATTCTGATGGCGGAGGTAAGGCTGAACCGAAAGATACAAATACCGGTAAGGGCGCAGAAAAACCACAACCCTTAACTCATCAGGAAAAAGAAAACTTAACCATACAATGGCAACAGCGCTTGGCTGGTGCAGCACAGCAAGCCATGCAAGCAGGAAAATTAGACGGTGAAATGGCTCGCATGGTGGATTTTTTATTACAGCCACAATTGCCCTGGCGTAATTTGATTTCACGTTATTTAAATTCATTAGCGCGTGATGATTATAGTTATACAAGACCATCAACACGTCGCGGTGATCCGGCTATTTACCCGAGCTTACGCAGCGCACAGTTAGATATTACGATTGCCATTGATACCAGTGGTTCCATTAGTATGATCGAGATTCAGGAGTTTGTTTCTGAAATTGATTCACTAAAGGCACAAATGCGTGCCAAGGTGACACTGATTGCTTGTGATTCTGAGTTAGCAAAAGATTGCCCCTGGGTGTTTGAACCCTGGGATGAATTTATTTTACCCAAGAGCATTAAGGGCGGCGGTGGAACACGTTTTAGTCCTGTTTTTGATTGGGCTAACAACCAGGACAAGACACCGGATATTTTGGTTTATTTTACTGATGGAGAAGGGCAGTTTCCGAAAGTTGAACCCAGCTTTGATGTTTTATGGTTGGTTAAGGGTAAGAAGAAAGTGCCGTGGGGGCAACGCGTCCAACTAAATTGACACAAATTCCATGAAGCTAAATAGCGGCGTTAAAAAATAACTCAAAATGCTCATGTACTTATTGTACACTCCGCTTTTTCGTTAATTTTTGCCTTGCTCTTTAACTTCACGGTATCTGTGAAAATAATTTACAATTTTTAATAAAAGTACTGTATGAATTTATCTAACGAAGACAATTTAAGAATGAACGTATTGCTGCATCAAGAGTTGCAGGCAATTCGTATTGATGAATCTAAAATGGTTGTTTATGGCTTGTCAGAGAAGGGTGAGGCCACCGTTCCGTTAAAACCAAACTGTAAAGACGAAGTGTATGTTAAACAGGTTAAAGAGCTTATCTCGACACATATTTTAGGTTCTCCGGGTGGCTACCCGATATTTTTGCGTCGCTGGACGCGTATGGGACAGTCGCGTACAAATGAAAGTTTAGAGCGTTTACTGTTGCTAGGTGAATCAGAAGCGATTGTTGCGGTTGTTAATGCCGATGAAGTGACTAACGAAATAGCCCGCCGTGCATGGTGGGCAATGCCAACAGCGGAAAATGCGCGTTGCTTATTACGTCACCAAGATGTCATAGATGGCAGTATGGGAAAGGAGCTTGCGGAATTTTTAGTGGAGTTTTTACCTTTTGAAGAAGAGCCAAGTGCAATGATTGAATCTGCACGTTTGGTTTTACAAAAAGATCTTGTCAGCCAAAAAACACGCGATGACTTATGGAAAAAAGGCCAGCGTAAAAATGCTTTGCTGGTCGGTTTTCTAAAAACATTACCCAATGAGTTGCCTGTTGAAGCAAAAGAGCATAAAGCACTTGGAGAATTAAAAGATAAACTCAGCTCTTTAAATGATAATATTTATTCTAAGATACTTTTACGGGTTTTAAGCAAAGAAGGTCAAGCCTATTTAACAACTATTGAATCCGTTATGAAAAAACCTTCTAATCAGGATGTGGTTATTTCACTGTTTAATACAATGCGTGAATACTTTGAGTCAATACGACCGAATGATGTTAAATATCAGGATATTGGGACGTTGTTAGATGATACAACAAATTATATAGATGTTAGTGTTACTCAGACTGATTTTTTAAAAACAGTTTTGAAGGAAGCTCCTGAATTATCAGAAAAAATAAAATCAATAACGGTTTTATCGTTAGTTGGTGAATCTTTAACAAATCCAATATTTTCTAGAACAGATGCTATTGGTTCTTTAATGAGAAAAAAAATTAATCACTTAACAAGTCCTTTGTTAAAAGAAATATCGATGTTAAGAGGAGAGTGATGTTTTTAGGTCGCTGTTTTCGGCCAATCTCGACAATATTATTGTTTTCTTGTTGATTTGAGAGTGATAGATATTTCTAAACTACACCCCGGTTGGCTTCGTCAACTTGTGTGTTTAGTGTCCAAAAATCATAAAGCAAGCCTATCAGAAAGAGTCCACCTGTTAATAACCAAATCACTCCAGTAATCCATTTACCAAGATAAAATCTGTGAATGCCAAAAATGCCTAAAAATGTAAGAAAAACCCAGCTAACCGTGTAGTTTTTGTTACCGCTTGTGTATTTGAGATCAGCAGCTCTATCCATTCCTGGAATCAAAAAAAGGTCGATAATCCAGCCAATCAGAAAAATACCAAGGGTAAAAAAGTAAATTGTAGCTGATACGGGACGGCCATAATAAAATCGATGAGATCCAATGAAACCAAAGATCCACAAAATGTAACCAACAACCATACTGTGCGTGTTATTTTGAACTGGCATAGTATATCTCTTTAATTAATTTTAAATGTTATAGAGCTTATAATGATATTTTTTGAATGACCACGTTGGATCGCTAAAATCACTATGTTTTTATAAGCTACAAAAACAGCCATTCTTTTTGATTCTTCTTTTTATCTTCATTTGTTTGTTCATTTCGTTGTAAATAACAGGTTGTGAGTTCAGATGCTTTTAATATTAGTGTGAACTCTTTTAATTCATCACGTCTGAAAGCATGGATATGGAGTTCTTCATCTTCTTGATAGCTATTTACAATATTGTTAATGGTCAATTTATTAACTTGTAAATTATTAACTGCTATAACAATGTCTCCTGAAGAAAGGCCTGCAAGTTCTGCGCTTTCATCATTAAATATTTGCGCAATTTTTGCACCAGCTGGATGTTCGGCAAAGCGAGCACCAAAAGAGTTATTGTTGGTGTTGTTTTCTTTCGCCGGGCTTCCACCTTTATCATCAACGGATAGAGTGGGACGCAAGTTATAGGTAACCCCCATTTCAGACAATAGATTTTCAAGCGGGAGTTCTTCTATGCCATATAAATAGTTATCAAAGAAGTCGCTTAAATCAACGCCTGAAACTTCGCTGCAAATTTTTTCGATTTGCCCTTCAGCCAATCCAATTGATTTTTTTCCGTAGTTTAACCATAGATACCGCATAATGTCATCGAGTGATTTTTTATTTTCTGTTTCTTTACGAATGGTCAAATCTAAACACAGAGCGAGCAGGGCACCTTTGGCGTAATAACTGACAATATTATTTGGCGCACTTTCATCCTGTTTATAGAATTTTGTCCATGCATCAAAGCTGGACTCAGCAATGCTTTGTTTGAAACGGCCTTTACCGCGTAAAACGCGGGTAATGGTTTGACCTAATAGCTCCAGGTAACTATCAACCGAAATAACCTTACTACGGACTAAAGCGAGCTCATCATAATAAGAGGTAATCCCTTCAAATGCCCATAGCTGTTGGGTGTAGGTTTCTTTACTTAAGTCATAGGGCATAAAGCTGGCGGGTTTAATGCGTTTGATATTCCATGTGTGAAAATATTCATGACTGCACAAACCAAGATAGTTTCTGTATTTTTCATTCGGTTCATCCGACTCAGTTGTTAAGGGTAAATCATCACGGCTACACATTAAGCTGGTTGAACTGCGATGTTCTAAACCACCGTAACCATCACCTGTCACCATAGTAAGAAAAATGTATTTTTTGAGTTTTGGTAACTCACCAAACATTGTGCAGTGTGTTTGACAAATTTTCGTTATGTCATTTTTTAGACGTTCACGGTCATAACGACATTGCCCTGTAAAAGCCATTGCATGCGTGGTGTTGTCTACTTCGAATTCAAACTCTGACTGTGTACCTATTTCGACAGGATGATCAATTAAGTCGTCATAGTTTTCTGCTTTATAGGTTCCGAATCCTGATGAATCTGATGTTTCATTCGTTAAAGAAGTGGTGACTTTCCAGTCAGCGTATTTTGGGTCAGTTGGCTTTTCGATATCAACATAGCAGTTTTCATTTTCAAAACCGTGAGGCATTAAAAACAGGCTGCTACCATTAAAAAATGCATGAGTCATATCAAAATGTGCAGAACGGACGGATAAATCCCAAGCATACACATCATAGCTTAATTTTAGCGCCCCCTTTGTTGCGGCAGCTTGCCAGGTACTTTTATCTATTTTCTCGATATCTACATCATTTTGTCCAGATGTTGCCTGCACACTAATAATGTTTTTTGCGAAATCACGAATCATATAGCTACCTGGAATCCAGGCCGGTAATGAAATTATCTGTCCATCTTTATTGGGATGGCTAATTTCAATGGTTACTTTGAATATGTGTGCGTGGGGATTATGTAAACTTACGGTGTATTTAATTGTCATTTTGATATTTTAATATAAAGGTGGATGTAATTTTTATTCGTTTTATTTGTACTATAAATAATTTCGTTAGGGAAACGTTTTATTTTTTTGCTTGAAGAGACTTCCAGCCACTCACCGGTTTTTCCGGTAATGCTAGTATCCAGCTGGGTATGCTCTATTGCATCAGCAATGTTGTTGCTGAGTGAAGAGGAATTAACGCCAACCTGAACAATAACTTCGTCATTAAACTCATGAACTTTAAAAAGATATTTCTTATCAATTTTTTTATACCGCATTGATTCCGTAACGGAACCATCGGCTGAACGCGTGCGTTCACGGATTGGGATTGAAAGCCCCGTGTTTAGCGTGACCCACTGTCGCTCGATGATTGACATGGATTGTGAAGTATTATTTCTGTTTAGTTCATATATGTTTTTTGATTCTTTAAAATTTAATTTTCGTTTTGATGCAATAAATTCAAGAGTGAGCGGGATTGTTGGTGTATCTAGTTTTTTAATCAGTTTGACGATGTTTCTGGTCTTCTTTTTTGACCCTTTTATAATAAGCGTGTTGTTGCTCATATTTGTTGACAGAGTCTGTTCAGTTAATGGTTTAAGAACGCTTACCGCTTCTGCTACATCAATATATTTTAATTGTACCGTGGTAAATTGCTCTTGTTTTGCCAGTGTATTCATACTGCTAAGCAGTAAAACAAATGTCATTATCAGTTTCATTATTTTTTACTCAGTTTCATATCATAATGGGGGATGCCGGCATCCATATATACTTTGCTTGTAATGGAAAAACCTTGTTTTTCATAAAAGCCGATCGCATGTTCTTGCGCGGAGAGCTGCACATTTTTAATTTTTTTATGATGGGCCAGATTAATCATAAAGTTAAGTATAGCCTTACCAATACCTCGGTTACGGTATTCAAGGAGCACAGCCATTCTACCTATATAACCATCACGCAATAAACGTGCCGTTCCGACTGCTTTGTTATCAAAATAAGCCAGGATATGCACAGAATCAGCATCAAATTCATCCCATTCTAATTCAGCAGGTACATTTTGTTCTTCTATAAATACTTTTGTGCGTATATATTTGATTTCAGCCAGGTTCTTATTAAAATCAACAATTTTTATATTGATATTACTCATGGAGCGAGTCATTGTTAAATTCAACAAAGCCTGAATTATACAGTTTACATAAAAACTCGAGTGCGACTTTATTATCTATATAAGTTTGAAGGGTTTGATGTGGGTAAGTGATATTATTACAAAAAAACATGGCTATGCCATATTCTTCTTTTCCTATGCTGAATTTTTCACCGTTAATATATAGTGAAACTGTATTATTTTCAGTGTTGATATAGTTTGCTCTAACCGTCGTTGGCCGGCGAAGCGTGCTGTTATTTTTAATTTCGTTTAAAAACTCATCTATTGATACATTTTTTTCATCGAATTCTTTCTCATCATTTAAATAGTCTGTAATAAATTTTCCAAACCAATCTGCTATTTTAGATTTGTCATTGAAATGAGAGAGCAATAATTGTTGTATATTATCTAATGCGTCAGACGATATTTCACCACTATTTCTTGATCGCTTTAATTCAGGGTCTTGGTAACGTAAATCATCCGTTAGCGTGGTTATGTGTTCATCAATATAAGATGAAAGTAATTCAGCATGAGAAGGCGCTCTAAAGCCTATAGAGAAGGTCATGCAATCTTCCATGCCAACGCCATAGTGGGCAACGTTTGGCGGAAGGTATAACATATCGCCGGCTTCAAGAATCCATTCAGATTCTGCCGTAAAATTTTTAATAATTTTTAATGGCAAGTCTTTTTCAAAGTTGTCTGTTGTTACGGCTGTTTCGCTGATCATCCATTTTCGTCTTCCCGTGGCTTGTAATAAAAACACATCATACTGATCGATATGCGGACCGACACTGCCACCAGGTGCGGCATAACTTGCCATTAGATCATCGACACGCCAGCGGGGGATAAAATTGAATTGCTGTAGTAAGTCATCAAATTCAGGAAAAATTTTATTAAGGCCCTGGATTAATAATGTCCAATGACTTTGAGGCAATTGTGAAAATCGTTCTTCTAAAAAGGGGCCGTTTTCCAGTATCCATTTAGGTGCTTTTTTTTGTTCTAAAATAATTCGTGATTCAACAAAGTCTTCGCATGCAAGACCCGCAAGTTCTTCAGCAGATAGGGGAGATTGGTAATGTGGAAATGCAGAACGTATCAATAATGGCTTTTTTTGCCAGTAATGAAGTAAAAAATCATCAATATTTATATTTTCTATCAAGGAATATAGTATTTATTTTACGGTGATTAAAAGAGCTCGATATCGCCTTCGCTTATGCGGATATCTTCCACGATGCCTTGTTCCAACAAGGTTTCAAAGTGGCTGACTTTATTTCTTCCGTTATCTTTTGAGTAATAGAGTGCTTTATCAGCGCGTTCAATAATCGTTGCGAGGGGGATTGTATTATTAAAAGAGCAAAAGCCTATACTAACAGTTACTTTGTTATCTAACGGGAAATCCATTTCCTCGATGCTTTTTCGAAACCGCTCCAGAATATTCAGTGTCTGTTCTGAATTGACATCCTTTAATAAAATAGCAAACTCTTCGCCACCATAACGAAATAGTAAATCATTATCACGAAAGGTGTTTTTCATAGCGTTAGAAAATAGTAATAAAACCTCATCACCGTAGATATGACCAAACTTGTCGTTTACTTTTTTAAAAAAATCAATATCAAGCATGGCAAAATAATATTGATTTTTTTCATCATTAGAGCGATTTTCATAACTTAAATTATTATGAATTTTTTCAAGTTTGTTATCAAATGACAACCTGTTGTACAGGCCTGTCAGAGAGTCTGTATCTTTATTTCTTAATAAATAGACCTGGTTGTTATAAACGTTGAGCAGAGTATTTATATACTCCTCATCAATTATATTGCTATTTACTGTAATTAATAAGCCTCGGCTAGAGCGCTCAGCTTCGACGCTAAACACTTGCACATAATCTTCTGTTGGAAGAAACGTAAAACTATCAAATTTATTTTTTTCTTTGTTATTTTGAAGCTTAATCACCTTCTTTTTTTTATCTTTACAGCGTGAATCTAACAGTACCGGGGAAAATGATTGCTTACCTGAGTTATAAAGGCTATAGCCTTGTTCATATAGATAAATTTCACCGCCAGGTTGAAACTGGTCTATAAGATCAAGCAAGGCGGCACGCAGCTTTTCTATATTATCCTGACGAACTAAATACAGTAAATCCTTAACCGGGCATTCCGTGGTATTGGTTATTGATTCAGCCATAGTCGCGACTAAAGAGCCTTAGTTTGCTCAACTGCATTACCAATGTATGACATCGGTGTTAAAAGGATGAGTTGATCTTTTGCTTGCTGAGGTATATCCAGCTTTGAGATAAAATCTTTAAAGTCTTGTTCGGTTACTCTTTGACCACGGGTTAATTCTTTCAATTTTTCATAGGGCTTTTCGATGCCGTAACGACGCATGACCGTTTGAATCGGTTCTGCTAAAACTTCCCAGTTTGTATCCAAGGTATTATGTAAAGCATCGCTATTAACTTGTAGTTTACTAATGCCTCGAAGTGTAGATTGATAGGCTATTATACAGTGCGCAAAACCTACACCAAGATTACGTAATACAGTCGAATCCGTTAAATCCCGCTGCATTCTTGATACAGGTAGCTTTGCCGACAAGTGAGAGAAAAGGGCATTTGCAATCCCAATATTGCCTTCAGAGTTTTCAAAATCAATCGGGTTGACTTTATGTGGCATAGTTGATGAACCAACTTCACCTGCAATGGTTTTTTGTTTGAAAAAGCCCATTGAAATATAAGTCCAAATATCACGATCAAAATCCATTACGATATTATTAAAACGTGAGAAGGCATCAAAAAGTTCAGCCATATAATCATGGGGCTCAATTTGAATAGTGTAAGGGTTTTGTTCTAAACCTAAACTCTCAATAAAGTTTTTGCTAATCGAAGCCCAGTCTAAATTGGGGTAAGCTGATAAATGTGCATTGTAATTACCCACTGCACCGTTGAGTTTACCTAATAACGGTACAGCTTTAATTTGTTTAATTTGGCGCTGTAAACGGTATACAACATTGGCCATTTCTTTACCCACTGTCGTCGGTGATGCAGGTTGACCATGCGTGTGTGCTAACATCGGCTGCTCAGCCAATTCTTGTGCGAGGGATGATAACGCTTTTATTAGCTCATCAATGAGTTGCAGCATGACCGTGTCACGTGCTTCACGTAGCATTAATGCATGTGATAAATTATTTATATCTTCAGATGTGCAGGCGAAATGAATAAACTCATTAACCGCTTCAAGCTCTTTATTACCAGAAATTTTTTCTTTGAGTAAATATTCTACTGCTTTAACATCGTGGTTAGTGGTGCTTTCAATTTCCTTGACCCGAAGTGCATCTTGTTCTGAAAAATCATCAACAATACTATTCAGTAATTTTTGAGTGCCTGCTGAAAAGCTCGGAACTTCGGTAATTTCTTTAATACTGGCTAAATGTTGTAACCAACGTATTTCAACTAAAACACGGTGACGGATCAAACCATATTCACTAAAAATAGGGCGCAATGCTGCGGTTTTACTGCCGTAGCGGCCATCTACAGGTGAAATTGCGGTTAGTTGGCTGAGATCCATTACTTTTCCTCGAAATACGTTACATAAAGTCTCTATAATACCCTGATTTTTAAATAAATGATATTATGGCGTAATTTCCGAGCATTATTTCTTTAATAAAATCATATGGATATCAAAGTATTAGTGATTTTTTAGTTAAACTCAGCTAGAAAGTTAGTTAATGTTGATACTTGTTTTATTCACATTTTCAAGCTCATTTTAGTCCAAAATTATTCACTTTATATCTGTTTGTTTAAATGACGGAGGAGGGAAGGTAAGGAGTTCAACGTGGTTGGCGGTGTGTTTATTTTACAGGAGACTTCAAATGTTAATGTGTAGTTGATTGGAACTCCTGATCATGTTCCATAATAGAAGGCACTTTACTAAAAGTAAAAAGGGTATATTTACCCTGCAGTTGCTTGTGTATTTGGCATGCTTTTTTGGTCTTTACACCTGGGGCAGAGCATATCATCTAATTCATTTACAGCCCAGCCAGCTTCGATTCCTGCCTCTAACGAACCTTCAAACCATGCTCGTCCATCGGTATTTCGTCTCCCATCATATTGACGTCTAACATTGTCATCATGACGTAGCCCTGTTTCACGACGGTCGTTTATGCTGCATCGATGATTTAATGTGCGTATAGCTTGAGGATTACATTTATCACAAAATATAAAAGTGCGAACACCCATAGTGTTATCCCTATATTATTTATCTAAGTTATATTTTGATGGGGGGGAGCATATAGTAATGCTTAAAACTGTAATGAATATAGCAGATATTTTTATAATATCAATATTGCAAATAATATTATTGGAGCTTAAAAACCCGACATAAATTGTCGGGTTTTTAAGAGGGCGTTATTATTTTACGACGCTAACTGTCGCAGCACGTAATGTAATATACCACCATTTCTCATATAAATAATTTCTTGCGGAGTATCAATGCGCACTTTAGCATTAAAGGTAATGTCGCCTTTATCACTCGAGGCAACAACATTCACTTCTTTTGCTTCACCGTTATTTAATCCACTAATCGAGATGACTTCGTGACCGGTTAAACCTAAGCTTGCTGCTGTATCACCGTCATTAAACTGCAAGGGTACTATCCCCATACAAACAAGGTTGGTACGGTGAATGCGCTCATAGCTTTCTGCAATAACGGCTTTGACACCTAACAGGCGCGGGCCTTTAGCTGCCCAGTCACGCGATGAGCCGGAACCATATTCTTTACCGGCAATGACAATACTGGCAACGCCTTCTTTTTGATAATCCATGGCGGCTTCATAGATAGACGTTTGTTTAGCTTCCGGAAGCTTTAAAGTAATACCGCCTTCTGTGCCAGGAGCCAATAAATTACGCAAACGAATATTGGCAAAAGTACCGCGCATCATCACCTCATGATTACCGCGACGAGAACCGTAAGAGTTAAAGTCTGATGTTGCGACCCCATTATCCATTAAGTATTTACCTGCCGGACTGTCTTGCTTAATCGCACCAGCAGGAGAAATATGATCGGTGGTTACGGAGTCACCTAGTAAGGCCAGTACACGTGCGCCTGTAATATCGTCAACCGTACCGGCTTCTTTACTCATGTCTGTAAAGTAGGGCGGATTCTGAACATAAGTCGAGTCATTCTTCCAGTCAAAGAGCTGTCCATCGGGAGACTGAAGATTGACCCAGCGCTCATTACCGGCAAAGACATTTTTATAGGATGAAGTAAATTGTTCACGGGTGACGTTTGCAAGTACGACTTCCTGAATCTCATGTTGTGTCGGCCAGATGTCTTTTAAGTAAACATCGTTACCGTTCTTATCTTTCCCTAAGGAATCGTTTTGTAAATCAATATCCATGGTGCCGGCAATTGCATATGCCACTACTAAAGGGGGAGAAGCCAGGTAGTTCATACGTACTTCTGCATGAACGCGCCCTTCAAAGTTACGGTTACCTGAGATAACAGAGGTAACGGTTAAGTCTTCATCGCTAATGGCTTTGCTTACTTCAACAGGCAGTGGTCCTGAGTTACCAATACAGGTTGTACAACCATAACCAACGACGTTAAAACCTAATGCATTAAGATCATCCATTAAACCGGCATGTTCTAAATAGTCTGAAACGACACGTGAGCCCGGGCCCAATGAGGTTTTAACCCAGGGTTTAACGTTTAATCCAAGTGCATGTGCTTTACGGGCAACTAAACCGGCACCTAACATGACAGATGGGTTAGACGTATTTGTACAAGAGGTGATGGCGGCAATAACAACTGCACCATCTTTTATCTCGACATCTTGTCCGTGCATTTGCGTGCTGGCAACACCTGAGCTGTTTGATTTTCGTTCTGCTTTTAGTGCTTTTAAAGAATCGCCGAACATGGCTTTTGACTTGCTTAGTGGCACACGATCTTGAGGACGTTTTGGTCCCGCCATACTCGGTTCAACGCTTGAAATATCGAGTTCGATCGTGGAGCTGAATTTTGCTTTTGCTGTGTCTTTGCTACGGAAAAACCCTTGCGCTTTTGCATAAGCTTCAACAACCGCAATGGACTCTTCATCACGACCTGATAAGCGTAAGTAAGTCAGAGTTTCATTATCAATAGGGAAGATGCCACAGGTTGCACCATATTCAGGTGCCATATTGGCGATCGTCGCACGATCGGCCAGAGGTAAGGAATCTAAACCTTCGCCAAAGAATTCAACAAATTTACCCACAACACCGTGTTTGCGTAACATCTCAACAACAATTAAGACTAAATCGGTTGCGGTTGTGCCTTCTGGCAACTTGCCTTTTAATTCAAAGCCAACAACTTGTGGAATTAACATTGAAATGGGCTGACCTAACATTGCCGCTTCAGCTTCAATGCCACCCACGCCCCAGCCGAGTACGCCAAGACCATTGATCATGGTTGTGTGAGAATCTGTTCCAACTAATGAGTCAGGATAAACCTGCATCACGCCATCATTTTCCTGGGTGAAAACAGTACGGGCCAGGTATTCAAGATTTACCTGGTGCACGATGCCTGTTTCAGGCGGGACAACTTTAAAGTTTGAAAAGGCTTTTTGTCCCCATTTTAAAAAGGCATAACGTTCCTGGTTACGGCTGTATTCTAATGATTCATTTTCTTCGAAGGCATTTTTATTACCAAATTTATCGACTTGTACCGAGTGATCAATGACCAATTCTGCAGGTTGCAGAGGGTTAATTTTATTTGGGTCGCCACCGAGGTTTTTCATCGCATCACGCATTGCCGCCAAATCAACAACGGCTGGTACACCGGTGAAATCCTGCATTAATACGCGGGCCGGACGGAAGGCAATTTCCTGACTGGGTGCTGCTTTTGGGTCCCATGCCGCTAATGCTTCAATATCTTCTTTATTGACGGTTAAGCCATCTTCAAAACGTAATAGGTTCTCTAATAATACCTTCATAGAAAAAGGCAGATTCTCGGAGCCTTTAATAGCATCCAGACGGTAATATTCGTAGTCGCGTCCATTTACCTTTAGCTTGTCACGAGAGTTGAAACTGTTACTCATACTATCTCCAGTAATAAATCACCTTGATAAAACAAGGAAACTAATTGATTGAATTGTTAATTGTTGCTGTTTTTTTATGTCTACAGTCCGCCATTATAGCCTTATATTCGATTTCATGTGAGCCTTATCTAACAGACAAAACGGGCTTATAAAGCCGATATTAACCAAATATTGTCGTTATCAAAGATATAGTGGGTCAGTTTTTAGAAATAATGGAATTGACTATTTGATTTAAAGCATTAATTGTTTCTTCTGGTAATCCTTTAGAAATTTTTTCCTGAACAAGTTCGACTTCTTTTCTTGCCAGTGATAATCGCCTTTGCCCGGATTCCGTTAATCTTATGTAGAAGGATCTTTTATCTTTTGGGTTGTTTTTATGTTCAATGATATCTGCTTTGAGCAGCTCGTTGGCCAGTATGCTCATTGTTGCCCGGGTTACATTTAAATATCGGCTTAAATCTGAGACGGTAATATTCCCTGATACTTCTAAAAATAACATCGCGCGATATTGAGGTATGCGTAATCCTGAATACATTAATGCCATATTTAACTTTTTCTCAAAAAGCTGTGTCGCCTCGAGTAATTGAATTATGTGCAATGTTTCCATACGAACGTTATCTTTTTATAAATAGTTAGTTAGCCTAACAATCAAAAAACAGGTACACAATATTATCTTATTTTTATAGTCTTATATAGCTTTTCGTATACATGTGAAGACAAGTCATAGTTTAGTCTATTTATAATTATAAGGAGCAATATTATGAGTGCTGTAATTGAAAGAAGTGATGTTAATAATGATGTATTAATTAATAAAATTAACACAATGGAGTCTCAATTAAGAGAGATGGAAAAGAGAATTCCGGATGACAAAGTATCTATAATTGTTTTATCAGGAGACTTTGATAAAGCCATGGCCGCTTTTATGATGGCTAATGGTGCTATAGGGATGGGAATGGAAGTTACCATGTTTTTTACGTTTTGGGGCTGTTCTGTTATAAAAAAAGAAAGGAGACTAAAAGGTAAAAAGTTCACGCATAAACTTGTAAATATGATGTTACCGGCAAACAGTAAAGCGCTGGGGCCTTCTAAAATGTCCTTTGGTGGTTTCGGGCGTAAAATGTTTAATTATTTAATGGAAGGGCAAATGTCGTCTCTCGAGGAGCAAATGGAAATTGCTGTTGAGGCAGGAGTGAAGTTCCAGGTTTGTTCTCCATCATTGGGAATGATGGGGTTTGATGAAGATGAGTGGGCTGTCCCCGTTGATATTTGTGGTGTTGCAGCGATGTACGAGGTTGCACTTAACGCCCGAACGGCTTATTTTATTTCATAGATCACATATAGAGATAACAACCTTTCTATGAGAATAGATGAGTTGTTATCTTTATATAAACAGTATCAGCTATTAATAAGTTAAATAGTTTTTTGCTTCTTTAATGTAGCGGCTGCGCTGAAATAAAATATGCCAACGTCGACCACCGAGTTGCTGCCATAAAACTGCAGAGCGTATCCCGGACAGAAGTACTGCTCTGATTTTGTTTGATATTGAAGTTGTTTCAAGATAACTCTGCTCACCATTGACCATAATTCGCGGGCCAATTTTGCTGATTGTACGACTATATAAGTCTGCAAGGTTAGAAATAACATTTTCATGTGTTATCGTAAAATGCTCGGACTGTCGTGTTGCTAAATCGATACCTGTTGAAAGTATTTCTAGCGTATCGTTTTTTTTCATCAGTTGCCTTTCTAAAAAAAGCATGCTGACAACATAACGAGCGATGTCAATATTGCGCTTATCACTGTCTTTGCCCAGTTGGTTTAATAAGGTTTGAAAACCAAGTGAAAGATTACCTACCTCTCCATAGACTTGAACAACGTCAGTGGCATCCGTTTCAAAAATACTTTGAATGCTGATTCGCAGATCATTATCTGAAATAGTGCCTTCATTGGCCAAAGTATTTACCAGGGCGGCAGCACGGAAAACACCGGAAAGCGCCAGTGTACGTAATTCAAAATTATTCATATATAAAAATTCTTATAGCGGGTTTATAAAAGGGTATTGGATAAAATAGTGCCGCCACCTAAACATTCTTCGTCGTCATAAAAGACGATGGCTTGCCCGGGTGTGATAGCCCATTGTGGTTCATCAAAATGAATGTGCCAGTTTTGACTCTGTTCATTGTATTCAACCAGGCAAGCAGCCTCTTTTTGACGGTAGCGTGTTTTTGCTGCACAACGAAAAGATAAAGAAGGGGCTTTACCCTGTACCCACGACATGTCATTCGCAGTACATTGCTTATGATGCAGAAGGGGATGTTCGTTACCTTGCACGACAACAAGGACATTGTTGTCTAAATTTTTATCCGCCACATACCAGGGGGTGTCATCAAAATCACGTAAGCCACCAATGCCCAAACCTTGTCGCTGGCCTAAGGTGTAATACATTAAACCATCATGCTTGCCGATAACCTGTCCTTCTGGTGTTTGTATTTCACCGGGTTGCGCAGGTAAATATTTTTTTAAAAACTCTTTAAAGTCGCGTTCGCCAATAAAACAAATTCCCGTGCTGTCTTTTTTGTTAAATGTAATGAGGTTGTTTTCTTCTGCTAATTGTCGAACAACGGGTTTTTCTAACTCACCGACAGGAAATAAACTTTTTGATAACTGTTCTTGCCCTAATGTATATAAGAAATAGGTTTGGTCTTTATTGTTATCAACACCTT
>Ga0316207_10002346_pt1 | contig 19706 bp, 24 predicted proteins | sample 6weekpyrite_MG_FD_204943 | JGI IMG/M metagenome (GOLD analysis project Ga0316207, IMG submission 204943) | Microbial mat bacterial communities from mineral coupon in-situ incubated in ocean water Damariscotta River, Maine, United States -... | ecosystem: Environmental > Aquatic > Marine >...
GCTCGCGTAGTAACATATCACCGCTATGATGACCTAATGTGTCATTAATTTCCTTGAAACCGTCAAGATCCAGCATAAGCAGGGCAAAGTTATTATCCTTTGATGTTAATAATTCATTGAGCTTTTGATAGAGGGCAAAGCGATTAGGTAATTGTGTAAGACTATCGTGAGATGCCTGGTATTCAAGCCTGGCAGCGTGTTGAGATTTCAATCTAGCACTATGTGCCTGTGCCTGGGCCAGGCTAAACAGAAGTAGACTAATTAGCAGGCCTGCAATTAATATAAATGAGGCTACATATTTACTATTACTATTATGAAATCCAGGTGGTGCGGTGAAATAGAGGTACCATTCTTTGCCATAAATTTCGAGTTTAGTTATTCGGCTATAACTGACTGCGTATGCTGGGTCTATAGCATGTAATACATTGTCATCATCGTATATAAGGTTTTTTGCTGAAATATTGGCACCGTCAAATACCTCAAAATCAATATCGTCTAGTACTTTTTCTCCAAATATCCCTCTGAAAAGCTCTATCCCGACAAAGCTTGCAAATACAAAACCCTGTAGTTGTTCACGGCGTTGTTGCAAACTTGTCTTAGCAAGAGCAAGCTTGTCGTAAATCGGTATGACAAGTGAAAAGGCATGTAAACCCTGCTGGTTGCGATATAATTTCATTAAGCCGCTTGCTGTTATGTTTCCCGTATCGCGGGCAATTTCCATAGCCTTTTTGCAGGCGGGTTCCATTAGCATATCGTTGCCTAGTATATTTTTATTAATTGCAATGGGTTCGACGAGTGCAATAAACATATACTCAGGACGTTGACCACCGGGTTTAATAGTAAGGTTTGGGTAGCCGCAGGGTTGTGTACGATGTACTGCCTTAATGTTGCTAATCACCGCGTCTTTCTGGCTCAGGTCAATTCGTCTGATATAACCTAATGCCTGCATTCCCGGATAATGTTGCGTTATTTTTAAGTCGTTGATAAATTGTTGAAATTTAGTAGGAGGAACATTTTCTGTTGTTTTAAAAAACGCTGCTGACGCTTTAAGGATATCGCCGTAATGGTTCATGCGTTGTGTAATACGTTGCTCAGTGCGGTAAATACTATCTTCGAAGTGAGCGTCCTGATGTGCAAGAAAGTGCTGTTTGGCTAGAAACCAGCTAACGACAGAAAACAGTATCATCACCAGTAATACTAAATAGCTGGTGATAGAAATATAGCGTGATAGATGGTGTATCGTAGTGGAAAAAAGTTTTGTCATATAGGGGCCAGGTTAACTTAATCAGTGATTACATAACGCGAGCGGGTGTGAGGACCTTGTATGAAGTGTAGCAGTTATGTTGGGGAAGTTTTGTCTTTTGGATAAAGGGGAAGCAGGTATGATTTATGTGCAAGTATCTAAATAATACCGGCTTCTCTTGAGTTTGTTTTTTTAACTATTTTTACATCAGTATATGCACGCGCGCCTGCAGGGTATTAGATTAAACCCACGGTACCTGGTCATTTACAATTTCTGCATCATTTAGCTTTGATGTTTCCAGGCCATCGGTTTGTGCTTGCACAACCACATAATAAAGGTCATCTTTGCCAGTATTCCACCAGGCGCGTTTAACTCCGGTTGATACACGTACTACGCTACCTTCTTCAATATCAAATTTATCATCACCTACGATCATTTCTCCTCTGCCTTCCAGGAAAATATAGAGTTCTTCATTTCTTTTGTGTGAGTGAAAAAAATCAATGCCTGTGCCTGGAGCGTCTTTATTTAATGAAACTTCCATAGAGGTAAGACCTAGAATATCGCCCAGGAATACCTTTCCAGTCAGGTTTACAGGTGTGCCTTCAGGTGCAAATACATACTGGTGAAGGTTTGATATTTTTCCTATGTTGTCTTTGCTGTAGTGACTCATTGCTATTTCCTCCAGAGTTGTGAAAACAAAATCATATTGTAGTGACCGCTACAATAAAGCTGGGAGTGAATCAGGTCAAGACATATTTTGTAGTGAATGCTAAAATAAAAGCATGCTAAACCATGCAGAGGGGCTTAATATGGCGAGAACCAAGGGTTTTGATGAGAAGCAGGCACTACAGTCCGCGATGTTGTTATTCTGGAAAAAAGGCTACTCTGCAACCTCTATGAAAGAGCTCGAACGTGCCATGGGGCTAAATCCAACGAGCATTTATAATGCTTTTGGTAGTAAAAAAGAGTTGTTTGAAAGGGCATTGCAGTTATATTTAGATACAGAGCTTATGCGTTTTATTCATTCTGTTGAAAATGCACAGACAATGCGAGAAGCTTTGAGAGACCTGTTAAACGCGGTTATTTCCCTGCATTATAATAAAGCACACCCTGGCGGATGCATGGTTGTGTTATCACTGCTGGAAAGTGAGCAGCATGATAAAGACACCCAGGAAATGCTGGATTCGGCTTTACATATGTTAAGGGATACGCTGGTTAAACGCTTAAAAAAAGCTCAACAGACAAACGAAATAAAACCCTCAATTGATATAAAAGTGTTCGCGAATCATGTAACAGCCTTAGTAACAGGGATAATTACCCTGGCAAAAGCGCAATTCACTAAAAAAGAGTTAGAGAATCTTATTGATAGTTGCGCAGACACTTTGCTTGAGAAGTATATTAACGTATAAGCTTAGCAATATTTATCGTAAACGAAATCAATGGTGTAAGCATCTTATACCTATAAATATCAGCATTATGAGCTGGTCTTACTACAGCCCCGGTAATCTAAGCTGTGTATTAATTGCCGGGGCCTGATGCCCTGATTTGAGTCAGTGGCTGCTTAAGCTGTTTTAGATATCGCTGGGGTTTGCTGTTCATTCAGGCTGTTCAGTGCCGTCAGTAATTGTTTATTGATGTCATGATTGGTAATACGTGCTGTATCATTGTTATAGTTATCGTAGAAGCTGGGCACTGAAATACCTGCTTTTACAATACCATCAAAATAGGGGGCTGAGCTTGTTGCTGTGGCTAATACGCTTGAAGCTCCACCAGGCCCGGGAGAGGTTGCGAGTAATACCATAGGCTTATTCTGAAACACCTTTGGGTTAATACGTGAAGCCCAGTCAAAGAGGTTTTTATAGGCCACCGTATATGAACCATTATGCTCTGCAAAAGAGATGATTAATGCGTCACTGCTGGCAATTTTTCGCAGGAATTTTTTTGCAAGTTCAGGCCGCCCGATTTCTGCTTCTCTATCTTCGCTGTATAGCGGCAACTCATAGTCATTTATATTAAGTACTTCAGTATCGGCATCAACTAGCAGGTTTGCGGCGTATGTTACCAGCTGGTGGTTGATGGATTTCGAGCTGCTGCTAGCAGCAAATGCGAGTATTTTCATGGCCTGTCTCCGTTAATAATCTTTCGTTTGATGTGGTTAAGCTTATGTTGGGAGTGTAGATTGTTTATATTTGGTTATAAATGTGCTAAAAAGAAAAACACTGTTTCCATTTGGTGCTTAATAGCGATGATGTGTTGTATTTATGGCTCAGAAAATTGTTAATACAGACCTGCTGGATGGCGTTGCTGTGTTTGTCGGCGTTATAAATGCGGGTTCGTTTACGGCGGCGGCACAGGCGCTTGGGCACTCTACATCCTATGTGAGTAAAGAGGTAACGCGACTGGAGAAGCGTCTGGGGAGTCGCCTGCTTAATCGCACTACGCGTACGATTAGCCTTACCGATGCGGGTCGAGCCTATTATGAGCGATGCAGCCAGATAATTATTGATGCGCAAAATGCCCAGGGGTCGATAAACCAGTTACAGGATACACCAGCGGGGCTGTTAAGAATTAATGCCCCAGGAAGCTTTGGCTCAAAACATCTATTGAATGTGATAGCCGATTTTATGCATCGCTTCCCGGAGGTTAAGCTTGAAGTGGAGTTTAATGATCGCTTGATTGATGTCGTAGCTGAAGGCTTTGACGTAGTCATACGGGTTGGGTCAATTAAAGACTCCAGTCTGGTGGCAAGAAAGTTTACCTCATCCAGGGCAGTGGTCGTAGCTTCACCAGAGTATTTAAAGCGCAAAGGACGTCCTGTGGTGGTAGAGGATTTAGCACACCATGACTGTATCGCTTATTCATTATTACCAGTACCGAATCAGTGGGACTTTTACAAAGAGGGCGTTCGCTCAAGTGTAACGGTTGACCCACGAGTTAGCTGTAATAGCTCGGCGATAGAGGTATCGATGGTGTTACAGGGGATTGGCATTACAAGAGTGCCATTATTTACCTGCGAGCAGGAAGTGATGAGTGGTAAGCTGGAGATTATCCTGGCTGATTACGATGAAATAAAATTTGATGTTTATGCCGTTTACCCGCATCGTCAATACCTTAGTGCAAAGGTTCGTGCATTTATTGACCATTTAGTTGAAGCGTTTAAATAATGACCTGGCTATAGATATAAGATTTTAGTCTGTCTGGTGTAATCACCAGGCCCTTGTGCTGAAAAGTAAGTCAGTAATGAATAAATGCAAAAGCCTTCAGTAGTAGAACCTCAGTTTCTCAATTCATATGCTATATACCCTGTTAGGTTAAACAGGTTGCAATCAACTAGTTATTGGTAGCCGTGATTATTTGTCTGGAGTGCAGGAATGTCAAAACTAGAAGAGGCTGCTACGGCCTTTGAAAAAATTATAAAACATGGCCCGGGGGCCGGGTTTAGAAAGGCTGCTGAGTTATACTGGAAAGCCCACCAGTCAGATGCAGGGGCAAGTGAAGAGGATGGCAGGAAATTTGAAGAAGCCATTGCAAAAATTCCTCTTGACTACAGAACCCCGGCACTGAGGTGCCTGGATGATTTTAGTGACTGTAAAGAAGCGGGTAATGATATTGCGGAGTGTTACCAGTCGCTTGCAATACAGTTAGCAGATAAAATTGTGCACGTTATATAATCAAAGCCCATGTTAATTAAAGTCCATATTGATCAAAGTCCAGGGTAATCATAACCCGGTGTCAGTGAATCAGGTTTATGGACGAAGATATTTATAACCTGCAATTTGTAGACGCATAATCTCAGGTGCGCCGGCCTGTACAAAATCAACGTCCAGCGGGAAATCATCCACTTTAAGGCCCTGGCTGAGCATGCTTAAGCGGCAAACTTTAAAAGTAACACCCCTGTTGGCCAGTTTTGTAATGAGCTGTGAGGTTTGCTCATTATCTTCGAGTAGAGCGTAAATACCATCCTCGTATGCAACTACATCTACTTTTATGTTTTTTTCCCCAAGATCTGTTAATGATTTATCAAGCTGTAAAAGTGCACGTCTGTGACCAAAATTTTCAGCGGTTCGAGTTAACTGCATAACAAATGATGCGGGATCAGAGTTGTCGGCTGAATGTGCTAGTCCAGGTAAACACGTTAATGTAATGACGATTGGAAGTATTGTTTTTAAATTCATAATGCCAGCCCCTGTTAGTTTATAGTACTTAACAAATTAAAGTTAAAGATCAATTCAACAGCTTAGCTACACATGATCAGGGGCGGATAATATATGTTTGCTACTGTGCATTAAGTGAAGTAAATAACATTATCCTGATGTAACTTTCCATCCTTGAGCAACTGTGACATAAGTTACAGTTTATGAAAAATATTATAAAGTTATCGTTTGTAAGGAAAAAGTCCTGAGTATACTAAACTTCGAATATTTATACTGTTAATGTGGTATGTGTATTCAGTGTTTCTAAAGAAATTAATAAATGCCTTAAGGGGTTTGTAATATGAGATTTATTTTAGTGTTAAGCCTGGCTGCAACTCTTATAGCCTGTGATTCTTCTTCGGGGCCGAAAGGCTCATGGCTGGTTGGAAATGCAGAAAAGGGGGTGTACGTTTTTATTGAAGACAATGGCAATACAACTGACAGAACTTATAAAGGTGTTATTTATTCTACCTCGGATGAAAATGTTCTGTTTGATGGTGCATTTGATTATAGTAAGCATACGCCCATTGATATTAATAATAAAAATATCTATTCCCACTGGGATGGTGAACGCTTATACCTGAAAGATAACAGCTTCCTTAAAGCCGTTAAGTAGAGTTACTACTGGAAAGATTTTTTTTCAGAAAAACTCTGAATTAAATAGAGGTGTTCTGCACGTATCTTGCGCAGTGGTAAGGGGGTTAATAGCTCAATGCTGATATAGAGCGCTTCAGTTCTTACGACATTGGCTTTCAATGAAAACAGCTCGCCATCGGGAAAAGTGATAGAGGCTGTCAGGTAATCTCCCACGGAATACAGGCTGTTTTTATTGCGATAGAATTTCACACCAAACTCAGAGGCGTCAAATACATCAAATTTGTTATCGTTAATCAGGAGGGTTGGGTAGTAATTACGCGGAAACTCAACTCTGAATGATTCTCGCTGCTGTTTAACCATGTTGTATTAATTTATCACAGCCTGGGTATTTATAGTGGTCGTTATCATTTCTCCAGGTCAGGGTATTATTATCAGGTATTGTGCCTATAAAAATCTATAACCCGTATGGGTGAGTTGACAGGGTATAACACTAATACAATCAGGGTTATCTCGTGTTTGTTTTACCCCGTTGTGAGTGCAATGATGGTTAAGCATAGTATTGAAATAAGCTGTACTTCAGCAATATAAGGTGGCACAAATAATACTCTGCAGAAGCAGCATTACATGAGTGGCAAATATGTATTATTAAGAATTAAGCTATTAGTAAACTTCTAATTGCTTCTCTCGATATGAACTCGTGTCTGGCTATCGCATTAGAGTTTTTCTGGCTACTAGCAGAATAAGGCCTGGTAATGATTACCGGGCCTTTTTTTGAGGACTATGTTTCGATTAAATTATATGCAGAGTCGTATTATGTAAATGCGAATTCAGTATATAATCAGGATTGTTTAAGCGTCAGATTGTAGAAGTTTGTAATTATGAAAGTTGTAGTCGTGTTGTGTTTGTTTTTTATGTCATCGGTTGTTTTTGCGGCTGACAGACAGTTTGGAAACGTAGTGGTGTCTGAAGTGACCAGTATTTATGATGCGGATACCTTTCGGGTCTCAATAAAAGGCTGGCCTGATATCATTGGTAAGAGAATGTCAGTGAGAGTTTTAGGCGTAGATGCACCAGAGATAAGGGGTAAATGTACCTCTGAAAAGCAGGCAGCTCGACGTGCCAAGCAGTTTACTGTTGAAGCATTGCGTTCTGCAAAAAAAATCGAGTTGCGTAATATACAAAGAGGTAAATACTTTCGTATTCTTGCAAATGTATATGTTGATGGAAAAGACCTTGCCCAGTCACTAATAAACGCCAGATTAGCCAGGGTATACAATGGCGGAACCCGCAAGGGCTGGTGTGGTTAAGGGATAAATTGTTACCGGATAAAATCTATTCCAGCTTCCCCGTGTTGTTTATTACTACGGCTGAAACCCACATGTGCTGCCTCATTGCCCTGTAGATTATGCTCACTAAGACAGATGGCAGTGATCAGCGGTAATATTGTCACAGGTATAAGTTAGCCTTGATATTTGCTACTAGCAGTTGTCAGTGATGAGGAATAGTGCACAAAATAGAATCACTATTTTTCACAGCATTGAAAATTTTAACCTATTATTAACAGGGACAATTAACACATAAGACAATACCAACACTATGCACACTGCACAAACAATTGTGAAAGAATCAATTGAGTTAATGTCTCTACCAGATGTATATATTCGTTTAAGAGACGTTATTACTTCACCCAACTCGTCCATGTCGGATGTAGCGCAAATTCTAGTTCATGATCCGGCGATAACTGCACGCTTATTGAAACTGGTAAATAGTCCATTTTTTGGTCTGACGACCAGGGTGGATACTATGACCCGCGCAATTAATATGCTGGGAACTCAGCAGGTTCATGACCTGGTGCTGGCGACCGTTGTGGTTGATAGTTTTTCTGGTTTTGTTAATGATTCTTTAAATTTATATGACTTCTGGTTTAATGGGGTCTATTGTGCGGTAACAGCAAGGTTACTGGCTTATCATTGTAATGATCTAGATACTGAGAGACCGTTTATTGCAGGCTTGCTACATAATATCGGGCATCTGGTGACCTACCAGATTTTGCCAGAGCAATCTAAGGCAACCCTGGCCTTAGCTGAAGAGAAAAATATTGATTTATATCTGGCAGAAAGGGAAGTGTTGGGTTTTGACTATGCTCAGGTGGGCGCTGAATTAATGCGTGAATGGCAGCTGCCAGATAGTTTACAGGAGATCACTGAATTTCATATTGAACCCGGAAAGTCGAATGATTTTAAGCTGGAAACCGCTATTATTCATATCGCTAAAGCGATTACTCAGCTGGCAATTGAGCAAACACCTGTCAATGCTGAAACCCTGCAGGTTGAACCAATATGCTGGGAGATAACAGGCTTGTCTATCGATGATATGCCAGACATTAAAAAAGAGGTAGATCAACAGGCTTCTATGGTAATGAACCTGTTATTTACGCAGAAGAAAAGTGCCTGAGTTGTGGCTTTGAGTGGGAAAAATTCCCGCCAAAAAGGCTTGGCCATCTAAACAATGAGTATGTTAGAGTCTGTATCCAGAGGCAAAATTTAAACCAGGCTCAGTCTAAAAGTACTCTAATAATTTAATTATTATATCCATTGTACTGGTATAGCCTGTTTATAAATCATGCGTAGTTGGCCCAGCTGGCAGTCTGCGCTAATGCTTTGAAACTGTAAAAGACTATTATGTAAAAGACTCATGTAAAAAAGCAATCTAATAAGAGACTATAAAATGATAAATGGATTTACAGCTGCGGAACAATACTGCCCAGGTATTCATCCAGGCCCCCAAATTTGTGAAGTTTGTGACTGTGAAGTTACTTATCCGGATACATTATTGATTAAAGATCTGGGTTACTCTGTCTGTCGCTCATTTAATTGTCGCAGGGTGATGGAGAAAAAATCATCAATGTCCCCTTTGATGTTTAAATCTCACCTGCTGTTTAATAAAAAAATAATAAGACTCAGACGTGAAAAAGATGCGGCAAGAAAGCAGTGTATTGACGAGATGGTTGAAAAAGAGCATCTCGAAAATGAAAAGATCCTGGATGCCTGTTTAAATGAAAATCCCGAGCTAAGCCTTAAAAACACATCATTAATTGTTATTCCATCGGGTAGTTCTGGTTTGATATCGCTCTCATCCAGGCGAGTGAGAAAATATATAAAGCACTTAAAAGATATTGTGTCTGAGGCCGGTGAGTATACACATGCTTCACAGGTTATTTATGATGAACACCATGATGCGCATGGCAAGATGTTAATTGTTGATCAGCGCCTGTCCAACAATGCTCCGTTACATAGGCTCAGTGATAAACTATGCACAATGTGTAAAGGCGGCTGTTGCGTGTCAGGTAAAGAGCATGCGTACCTGTCGGTGTTTACCATGAGAAACTTTATGGATCATCATCCTGAAGCTAACCGCGAAGAGGTGCTTGAACGCTATATTTCAAGAATACAAAAAGTCACTATTAAAAATTCATGTATCAACCACACAGAAACCGGTTGCGCTTTGCCAAGAAGTTTAAGGTCAGCTATCTGCAATGGTTATTATTGTGACCCGGTAAAATTCTCTCAAAAAGATATTGAAGATAAAGGCATGACTGGAAATATGCTTGTTGTACAGCGTTCTAACGCGTACTGGAAACGGTACGAACCTGGTGTTAATAATAAGGTGGTCAATATAATGCTGTTCAAGTCCCAGGAATTATCATCAGAGCAGGCATAGTGTCGGTTAAAGAATGTGCCTGCGCTTTTAGCATTAAATCAAATGGCTAAAAGTGCCATAGCCATACTGGGTCAAGTGTCATTCATCAGTTTATGTAACTTTAATTTTCAGATATTAATATCTTTTCTTTGTCAGTGGCTTTAAGAGTTCATATAATCCTCTGCATTGTTAATTAGTTGTAAATCATCTTCATGCGAGAAATAACCAAGCTCCTCCCCATATTCCTGTTGTCTGTCGTCTCGTTTTATATCTATCATAAGTTTTACGATATTCCAGATGCTATCTTGACCGGCATTGTTTTTTTACCGGTGATGCTGGCAATACTGGTGATTGGCCTGAGTTTTCATTTCAGTCGTAGTCAGGTGTTTTTCTATGTCGTGCTAATTATGGCGAGCAATGTTTTTCTGGGTATGGAATTAGCCAATAGTGATTTGAGCTATGGTTTATTGTCGGTGTTTTTACCCGTATTACTTCTGGTGCTGAGTGTATTACCCGATCGTGGGATATTGAGTGTACGGGCAATTCCTGCGTATATGTCTATTCTTATCGCTTTTTTTAGTTCCATATTTGCGATCAAGTTTTCCCCGGAGTGGGCTGGGGTCGTCGTATTATCTGACTGGCTTCCGCCCCGTTATTTTGACTGGACTGAGCAATCCCAGAGTGTAATCCTGATATCAGTAATTGCCTTTATCTATATGCTGGTATTGTATTTTACCCGGCCATCTTCGCATATGGCAGCGGGCCTGGGTGTGTTGCTGATGTTAATCGCCCAGTTGCATTTTGGAGATTCAAGCGACAGCCTGAATGTATTTAGTAGTGCGGCGTTGTTGATGTGCCTGTATGCGGTGATTCATGAGTCATGGCGTATGGCCTACCTCGATGAACTAACTGAGCTACCGACACGGCGCGCCCTGCGTGAAAAATTCCAGAAAATAGGGGGTGTCTATACCGTTGCTATGCTTGATGTTGATCATTTTAAGAAGTTTAATGATACCTATGGGCATGATACCGGTGATGCGGTGTTGCGTATGATAGCCACCAAAATGCGTAAGGTGAGTGGTGGCGGTACAGCCTATCGATATGGCGGAGAAGAGTTTAGTGTTGTATTTAATGGTAAAAAGGCCAGTGATGCGCAGGCTCATCTGGATGCCCTGAGGGAGAGTATTGCCAGTACGCCGTTTGTTATTAGCCGTGAAAGTCGCAGAAAGAGTGATGCCCGGCCTAAGACCCAGCGAATTAAGTCGGTTACCGTGACAGTTTCTATTGGGCTGGCGGATTCAAAATTAAAAGCTAAGTCGACAGCTACCTGGAACTCCAGTAGGACATCACCCTGGGATGTTTTAAAACTGGCTGATAAGGCTTTGTACCGGGCGAAGAAAAAAGGTCGTAATTGTGTGAGCCGCTAATTGCATGTATCGCCTTTATAAATCTCATGGTGTTTTTAATTAGCTAAGCAAGGCTACTGGTTTGTGGCGATCGTCTTAAAGGTGTTTGCAGCATAGTTGCAAATTTATATGGGCAACTTAATGTCGCTTTTTAGCCCCCCCAGCTCAGCGGACTGACTAAATATTATGCTGCCTTTATAGTCATTAACAATATCATTTGCGATGGCCAGGCCAAAGCCATGGCCCTGGGTTTTTTCATCCAGGCGTATACCTCGCTTTGACAAATCAGTTACTTTTTCCGGGGCAGCGCCGGGGCCATCATCTTCAATTACAATTTGTAATGAGTCATTGTTAGCACTGATGCTCAGCTGTATGACTTTGTCTGACCACTTGTATGCGTTATCCAGTAAATTACCCAGTAATTCCAGCATATCTTCACGGTCAACAGGGTAGCTCTGGCTTTTGGCTAAAGCGTTATTGATTTGACAGGTTTTATTCGCATACATCATATCAAGTGTTTTAATGAGCATGGGTAAATCATCTGTAAATGAAAAACGTGCCCCGCTATGGCTGTCTCCGGCGAGTCGTGCACGTTTTAGTATGCGGTCTGTTAATTGATATATTTCTTCGCTCTGTTCGAGTAAGGTGGTTTTCGTCTCCTGGGGTAAAGCCGCCTTCTGGCTTAGTTGTTGAATGACTGTTAGAGGTTTTTTTATCGCATGGGCCAGATCGCTAAGCGCATTGCGAGAGCGATTAAAACGCTGTTCCATAATTTCGAGTAAGCGATTAACTTCATTGATAAAGGGACTAAGTTCTGCTGGCACATTGGTGCTTAGCTTTTTAAGTTGTCCCCGCTCAAGCGATTTTAGTTCCTGGTGGGTTTTGTTGAGTGGGCTTAAACTCCAGCGCAGGATAATGGACTGAAAAACCACCAGTATCACCAGCATTAAAAAGGCAAGTGCTGCAAACCAGATATGAAACTTCTGAATATTTTCCTGAATTGGGTTCAGGTCTTCTGCAACTGTAATTGTGAAAGCCAGGTTCTGTTTTTGATAGCCCGCAGATAAAACCAACAGCGACTGATTTTCAGGGCCATCCTGTTGTGATTGTGAAATTTCTCCGATGTCTACACGTGTGGGCAGCAGTTTTTTATCCCATAACGAACGTGAACTTAAAGACTGTTCGGTTGTGCTAATAACATAATAATGTCCTGAAAATGGCTGCGTATATATTTGCCCGACCCGGGCTGATTTCAGTTCTAATTTAAGATTACCGGGCTGGCTATTATTAATACGTATACTGCTGAGCAGGGAGTCCGCATCATGTTTAAGGCGGGAGGCTATATATTGTTCTGCCAGGTATTGTGCGTTTAAACTCACCACGAACCAGAGCAGCGAGAAAGCGATAATTAAACTAAGTAGTAAGCCTGAGCCCAGTTTAGACTGTATTGAATGCATCAGCTGATATCCCTGAATACATAACCCTGGCCACGTCGTGTTTCAATGCGCTCGTTGCCCAGGATTTTGCGTAATCGACGAACATATACTTCAATGACATTACTATCCTTATCTGAGTCAAAATCGTAAACATGTTCTGTTAGTCGGCTCTTTGATAATACATGTTCAGGGTTAAGTAAAAAATAACGTAGCAGTCGAAACTCAACTCCTGTTAACTTATGTGTTTCCCCATTTTGTGTGCTAACCGTCTGTTGTTCTTCATCCAGGCTAAGACCAGAAACGCTGAGCTTTCCTCCGGGCTGTTGTCGGGTGCGGTGGAGCAGGGCGGTGATGCGTGCTAATAATTCTGGCAGGTGGAATGGTTTTCCCAGATAATCATCGGCACCGGCTTTAAATCCGTCAACACGCTCATGCCACGCATCCCGCGCTGTTAATACAATGACAGGGATACGATTGCCAGTTGTGCGCCAGTTTTTTAATACTTCTATACCGTTGCGTTGCGGTAAGCCAAGGTCGAGTACGGCAACATCATAGCTGGTTTCATTGCCCATAAATTCTGCATCGACACCATTGGTGGCAATATCGACGGCATAGCCTGCGCCCTGCAGGTCTTTTTTCAATGACTCGACCAGGATCAGGTCATCTTCAGCTAATAGCAGGCGCATAGAGACAGTCTTTACTAGTCATCATTTTCAATGGATATAATTTCACCGGAACTGGCATTAATATAAACCTCTTTTACAACTCCGCTTGCATCGAGTATTTCAACTTCATATATAATTTGCCTGTCTTTTGTTTCTAACTCAATTTCCAGCAGCTTGCCAGGCACTGCTTTTTTAACAATGACCAGGATTTCATCCAGGGGAAGTATTTTCCCCGCTTCGAGCAGGCGCTGGGCTTCAATATAATCAGCATCTGCAAGCAGCGGTGAGGCCGGGCCAAGCAGGCACAGGCTGAGAAGGATATTGCGTATAAAAGAATAACGATTAGTCATATCTTAATTATACCTTCTAATCTGTAAATTAATCATCCCAACGCCCAAACCCCGGAATTTTTACATCATCTTCATCAAAGTGTCCCTGTTCAGCTTTAGCATGGCAGCTATTACATTGGCTAAAACTCTTAACTTCAGAATTAGCGTCGACCATAGAGCGGGGTATCTCATCATGTTCATGTTTGAAATAGGCTAATTGAGAAATCCTTAATGGTGTTGCGGTTGAATCAATAGAACGTGTAAATTTATGTGCTGATCTGGAGCCGGTTTTATCAGTGCTATGAGTGATTAAAAACTGGCTTATTTCCAGCTGAGTCTGGGTGTCCAGCTCGGCATTATCTCCAAAGTGGTTTTCCAGTTCATTCATTATTTTTTTCCATGAACGTGTCGGCAGTAACTCGGCAGGGTAGGCCATGTGACAGCTACCACATTCCTCAGTGTAAAGCGGACTGGAAGCGGTGACAAAGCTTGACTGTTTATACTCATGCTCTTCCGATTCTTCATACTCGCCATTATTATCGCCCCATACAAAGGGAATTGATAGCAGCCCAATAGTAAAAATAATACTGGTAATTGATAGAGTGCTTTTCATAAGTGTATTCCTAAAAACTTGTTTTGTTATTGATAAATGCCAGAAAATCAGCTTTTTCCTGTACGCTACATTCGCGGTTTATGGTCCACTTGCAGTTTCTTTTAAACCACTTTTCAATTTTCCTGGCCTGGCTTAATCGCTCAGAGTTAACAGACGGTGACATCGCTTTAATGGGTTTGGCGGTTTTTACATGCTTGCCTTCGGCGGTTAAATCATTGGTATGGCAGCTGGCACAACTTCGTTGAGTGGTTTCACCTGCACGTTGAAACTTTTTTTGCCACAGCGCCTGGCCGTTTTTAGCGCTAATGTCTTTAGCGCCCTGGCTGGTATAGTTTTGCAGGAGTTGCGCGACAATTTGTTCATCGGCATAAACTGCAAGCGTTGCTGTACTCAGGCAGCTCATCATTAAAAACCGGCTGAAAAATTTATTCGATTTCATTTTGTGCTCCTTTATTTTTAAACCCTGTCCACATCGCTGACGCCAGGTTCTCTTTATGGATCAGGCTTTCCACCAGTACGCCAATAACATGAATGATGACCAGCAGTAGCGTAAAGTTTGCAAAGAACTCATGAGTCTCCTCAAGTATGTCCCCCCAGAAACCGGCGCTCTGGGTGAACCAGTGAGAGACCGGTCCAAGTTGCTCTTCTGCACCCAGCACTAATACACCTGTGATAGCGGTTATCATCAGGCTAAGCAGTAACAGAACAACCATTGCACCTCCGGCGGGGTTGTGGCCGATGTACCTCTTCGCCCTTAGACTGAAAGTATCTTTAAGAAACTGTGTAATGTGAGAGGGGCGATAAATAAAGTCGCTAAAGCGGGCGTAGTGGCTTCCGATAAAACCCCATATAATACGAATGCTGAGCAGTGCTAAAATAAAGTATCCAGCCCAGCTATGTACACTAAGCAACTCATCTTCGCTGATAAAGGCGATAATAAAGGCACTGACCAGTGACCAGTGAAAAAAGCGTACTAGCGGGTCCCATACTTTAATTTGTTTTCTATGTGACATGACTTTAGTGTCTCCAGATTTAAGCTGGATTCACTGTATCAGGCGAAGCTGAACTGAAGCTGAAAAACCCTTGCACATCCTCTATAATGCCTCCTCCTGATTTTTGCCACCCAATGATGCCAGTGAGGATTCCTAATGAATTTTTCATCCCTAGATTTAGCCCCGGATATTCAGCGTGCCCTGGATGCCTGCGGCTACCGGCAGATGACGCCTGTCCAGGAAAAAGCCATTATTCCTGCGCGTCGGGGTAAAGACATTCTTGCTAATGCACAGACCGGAACCGGTAAAACCGCTGCATTTGCATTGCCGATATTACAGCGTATGGCTGATCGTCCAGTCGCGACTGAGCCAGCCTTTCCCAGGGCAATTATATTAACCCCCACCCGAGAGCTGGCTGAGCAGTTAGCTGAGACTATCGGTCGTTATGCCCAGTTTATGTCCTTAACGATCACGGCGATTTATGGCGGCGCCAAGCTGTCTGCGCAGGAAAAGAAACTACAGAGCGGTGTGGATATATTAGTTGCCACCCCAGGGCGCCTACTCGAGCACCTGGAGCAATGTAGCGTGCATCTATCAAAAGTCGAATTTGCTGTGTTAGATGAGGCGGATCGTATGCTGGATATGGGCTTTGTTGCTGATGTGAGTGAAATTCTAAAGCAGACCCCGAAAACACGTCAGACCCTGTTATTTTCTGCCACCATGTCCAAACAGGTCGATCAATTAAGTAAAACCCTGCTAAACAAGCACGAAGTTGTCAGTGTATCGAAGCAGAATGTTACCGCAGATACCGTTGAGCATGTGGTTTATGCTGTTGAGGAGCGGCGCAAGCCAGAGTTGTTTATTGAATTATTAGAGCAGTTTAACTGGTTTAAGGTGCTGGTTTTTACCAGCACAAAAGCCCAGGCCGATGAACTTAAGGCTCAGTTAAAACAGGCTAAAGTGAGCGCAGCGGTTTGTCATGGAGATAAGAGCCAGGGGGCGCGGCGCCGTGCAGTTGCTGATTTTAAAGCGGATAAGGTTCAGGTGTTGATTGCGACTGAAGTGGCTGCACGGGGCCTGGATATCCAGGGGCTTGAGCATGTGGTTAATTTTAACCTGCCTTTTCTGGCCGAGGATTATGTGCACCGTATTGGCCGTGCAGGGCGGGCGGGTTCAAAGGGTGAGGCTATTTCATTTGTTAGTCGAGAAGAAGAACGTGCCCTGAATAATATTGAGCGTTTAATCGGTACCCAGGTGAAACGTGTCACTCTGCCCGGTTATGAAGTGGGCAGCCGAGAATCGCTGGTAAAGCGTCTGGCAAAACACTCACCTGCGCCACGAACGAATAAGGCGAGCCAGACAAACATTGGTCAGGCTAAAGACAGGCGAAGAAAGAAGCCAAAAATAAAGCCTAAGAAAAAAGTGACCGGTAAAAAGTGACCGGCAAAAAGAAGAAATAGTTTTTAAAAGTGCTCTTTGTTTGCTTTCTGTCCTCCTAAAAGAGTTATTTTAATGGTTTTTTACTGGAACGTTTCTTTCAAAAAAACGTGAAATCATGAGTATGAATTACCCTGCCATTTCAAACCAGCTTAATCGCTCTGCGTTGATCCTGCTTCTGTTCTTCTTCATGATGCCTGGTAATATTGTATGCGCCGAGCAGGAGGATAGCGGAATTGGCTTTTATCTTGATCAGGATATGTTAGTGCCCTTTTTTAATGAAGATCGAGATTACACTATGGGGCTAGCGTTTGAGTTTTTCTGGGAAAAAAACAGGGGACTGTATCCATTAGATGGCCTGGTACGCTCTGCAGGAAAGTGGTTAGGCATGGAAAAAACCGACGATAGTATTGTTTACAGTTTTATGCTGGGCAGTGTCGCTTTTACCCCGGATGACCTTTCGGATTCTTCTCCCATATTATATGACAGGCCTTATTCATCTCTTATTTATTTAAGTAATAAACGTGTACGTGCAGACCATAATAATGCCATCGCGGCTGAAATGCTTTTGGGTATACTGGGAACCAGTCTGTCAGAAGATGTGCAAACCAGTTTGCATGCGGCTTATCGCGAGATTGCAGGTACTAATGAACCCGTCGAACCAAAGGGCTGGCGTCACCAGATATCGGATGGTGGAGAATTAACGTTTCGCCTGCGCCTGTCAAATTATCGTCTTAAGCCTGAGCTTTCTATTCCAGGAACCTTAGATGTAGCAACATCCTGGGGTGTGTCACTCGGTTACCAGACAAATGTGAATGCTGCGCTGGCGGTCAGGGGAGGTAATATCAAAAGTCCATTCTGGAGTTTACCCTTTGACCCAATAAATCGCGGCAATTTTATACCTTCTAAGGCTCGTCGTGAATGGTATGTCTGGTCGGCGCTCAGGGTGCATTATGTCATTTATGATGCGCTTTTACAGGGCCAGTTTCGTGAGAGTTCAGTGACTTTCGATGCGGATGAAATTGAACGTGTGGTACTTGATGGTGCTTTGGGTTTATCTTTGGGATTTGATCAGTCTACATTTTCATTTTCTGTGAATGCCAAATCCCCTGAATTTAAACTTACAGACAGGCGACAGGTCTGGGGTGGTGTTCATTATATGTATCATTTTTGATGGTCTGTTATGAATAATCTCATTAACAGTGGTTGTTGAAGTGTCATGATGAATGAAGTAAAGGTAAGTATTGGCCTGGTGAATCCGAAAAGCCCGGATAATGTTGGTTCAGTAAAGCGGGCTGCGGGGAATTATGGCGTGGATAGCATCTTTTATACCGGGCAGCGATACCCCAGGGCCTTAAAGCTGAATCCGGATATTCCTGACACCGGGCGTAAGGTAGGCATGAATATTCCAGTGACAGGTGTTGGCAGCCTGCTTGAAAACCTGCCGGATGGAATGGAAGTTGTGTGTGTGGAGTTTGCTGAAAATGCCAGGGCCTTACCGGAATTTAAGCATCCAGAGAAAGCGCTTTATATCTTCGGCCCAGAAGATGGCAACCTGAGCCAGGACATTATAGATTGCGCCGATGCGGTGGTTTATATACCGACCGTTGGTTGTATGAACCTGGCAGCAACAGTGAATGTTGTGCTCTACGACCGCATGAGCAAAATGCCTCAAATCGCTGAAAATAATGAATTAATCCGGGAAAGTCGTGATACTAATAATAATCTGAAGGTTAAGACTTAAATTATCTTTCAAAATATTCTATTCTTAGTTAATGGTTTTGCATTTTATTATCTGAGCATTGTTGCTGGAGTTTTAAAATGGATATTAATATAGAGCGAGATCGAGTAAAGAGTTTTGTCGAAAAAGGTAATTACCACGCCGCAATTAATATCGCAATCTCTGCTTTGAACGAATGTCGAAGAAAGAACAACCAGGCCGGAGTGGATTTCTTTTTACAACTAATCAGGGATGTTGTTCAATCAATGAGCGATGCGTTTGGCAGTCAGGACTAGTCTTATGTTTTGAGTCAGGTAAGAGATATGTTCTTAAATTATTATGATCTTTATTGAGTGAGTTTATGAGTAAACTATTAAGCCAATGGTCGCCTTCGGAATCGGCGATCGATTTGATAAAACTAAATGGTATTAATGAACAGCAAATCAATAAATCGTTGGAATACCTGAAAGCACAAAGTGAACTGACTAGTATTGATGACATTAATGGTTATGATAACTGGAACTCTTTTTTTATTATGTTCTGTGTAAAAGCGCATAAGGCTGAGTCGTCATCATAGTGCAATATCAATTAACTGACCAGGCCTGATGGAGTCAAGTAATGACCACTATTGGATTGATAAGTGATGTGCATGCCGATCCTGGCCCTGTGGAAGAAGCTCTGGCTTTGTTTGCAGATCAACATGTGAGTGAGGTCTTCTGCCTGGGGGACATTGCTGGTTACAATGAGTCGCTTACAGAGACGATCTCATTGCTTAAAAAACATTCTGTACAGTCTATTTATGGTAATCATGATCTGAAGTATTTAAAAAAACAGGAGGTAGACTCAGAACAGGCCGCTTACCTCAAACAGCTGCCGGCTTTTATAAGTAAAAAAATTGACGGAAAGCAGTTGTATTTTGTGCATGCGCAACCACCGGATATTTGTCATGGAGGTATTAAGCTTTTAAATAAGCAGGGTGAGATACAGCAAAATATGCTTGCTGAATGGGAAAAGAAAATAGCGCCTTATAACTATGATGTCCTTGTGGTGGGACATACTCACCAGGTGTTTGTAGAGCGTATGGGAAGTACATTAGTTATTAATCCTGGTAGTACTGTTTTTAACCATTGTTGCGCTATTCTTAGTTTGCCAGATTTAAATGTTGAGCTATTTTCATTATCGGGAAACAATATTGTTAACACCTGGAACTGGAGTGATCATGTTATATATAAAAAATAATATATAAAAAATAATATATAACGATTGTGGTTGACTACATTTAAAAATGATTTAACAGAGCCAGGATAAAATAGACTAAAATATATTTTGAAAAATATGTCGCCCTTTCAAGCTAGAAATTTATTCGATAATAGCAT
>Ga0316207_10002347_pt1 | contig 19704 bp, 8 predicted proteins | sample 6weekpyrite_MG_FD_204943 | JGI IMG/M metagenome (GOLD analysis project Ga0316207, IMG submission 204943) | Microbial mat bacterial communities from mineral coupon in-situ incubated in ocean water Damariscotta River, Maine, United States -... | ecosystem: Environmental > Aquatic > Marine >...
ACTTGACTAAAAGAAGGCACATTGGTTTAATACGCACCTCTTAACGCCCAGTTAGCTCAGTCGGTAGAGCAGGGGACTGAAAATCCCCGTGTCCTTGGTTCGATTCCGAGACTGGGCACCATACAAATCAAAGCCCTAGCTGATTCAGCTAGGGCTTTTTTGTTTCCCGTAGAAGCATTATGGAAGCAAGCGACCGACCAAATCACAGCATATAAACCAAAGTCTTACGCAAACGGTATAGGCTTTTTATTTTCAAAATATCCCGTGTAGACACTATTGGCTACCGCGAGTCACAAGCCACCATCATCTGATACTCTACCCCTTATATATTCAGTTTATAGAGCATAGGGGGTTCAGCTTGGGGTCGAGCATGTACACACTGATTGCATTCGCATCGCAATGGGGAAGTAAATTTGGAGGTATTAACGCGTTTAATACCGACTTCCTCGAACATTTTAGCGCTGCATTCAATCTTCAAGCGAAAACAATATGTATTGTCAGTAGCGCAGAACCAGAAGAGATCGAAGCTGCTAAGGCCTTGTCTATCGACCTTATTCCGCTACCCTATAAATCCGAAGCAAAGCACCTAACGCCACAACACGGCGAAGCCGCTGTTGATGAATTACGAAAAAGGAACATCGAATTCTCACCCGACAAAACCATCTGGCTAGGGCACGATAGAATCACTGGTGCAGCTGCAAATGCTGCTGCGCGGAAAGCGGGCGGCGATTCTGCGCTTATCCACCACATGAGCTACGACCACTACGAGTCTTACGCTGAAAATGCGGAGACTGCCAATACCAAACAAAACGAGCAAACTCAACTTTTTCAACAAGCCGATATTATGCTCGCCGTCGGCCCACTATTACGTGATGCTGCGGAAGATAGAATCAATCAAAGTAAGCCCGTGCACATGCTCATACCAGGGCTGGCAGAAATCGAAACATGCCCAGCACCCAACACTTTCACTGCATTTGTCAGCGGCCGACTTACCGACGATGCCGCACGTATAAAACAAGGTCATCTAGGTATCGCGGCATTTGCAGCTGCACACAGCCAGGCCCGAAAACAAAAAGCAAATAACCGTCTCGCAAAACAACCAAAGTTGCTACTACGAGGTGTTAATTTTGAACCATCTAACGAAAATGCAGAAACAGAATTAAAGCAGTTTGCCGAAAGATATGCCGATGGAGCAGTCATTAACTTAATAGCACTACGATATACCGAAGATAGGAAAGCCTTATACGACAACTTACGTGGCTCAAGCGTTGCCATGATGCCCTCGTGGCACGAGGGATTTGGGCTTGTCGCTTGGGAAGCCATCGCCGCTAGAGTTCCGCTGATTTTGAGTGAGAACAGCGGCGTTTATCAATTGCTTGCAGAAAAGCACGCAGGCACTGAACAAGGGTTTGTCTATTCAGTCGATGTCCGTGGCTCACACACGGCTCCTTATTTTCACGATGATGATTTATACGCTGTTGTAAACCGACTGACTGAAGTTGCCAAGGACCCAGCCAAAGCTCGGCAAAAGGCCAATACCTTGCATGGACTACTTGGTGAGCACACTTGGTCTGCCTGTGCAGAACAAGCAGTAGAAGCATTTGGATGGCCAATAGCCAAAGGCAGCATTCCCAAGAACACCTCCACACCCGCAATAGAACTCTCACCCGACACCTCGGAACAAGAGATATTAAGCGACAACAACCTCCTCCAAATGCCACAAAAATTATGGTGCGCTGGTGGTAGTGTTACTGATAGTCGTCTATTACGCGCAGAAGAGGCTATCGTTCCCTTTGACCCAGCCCGACAACCCGAACTCGACAAACTCGACAAATGGATGGCTGACGATCTCTATCCCCATGCGATCCGCTTAATCACTGGTGCCGGTGGTTTGGGTAAAACCCGCCTCGCACTTGAAGCTTGCCGACAACGGATTGATGAGGGATGGCATGCGGGGCTTCTTGATAGTGACCTTACGGATAAAGAACTCAGCAGTGGCTGGCAAACACTGAAAGATCAAAACAAGCCCATGTTGATTGTGATTGATTACGCAGAAACCCGCCAGAACCATGTGTTAACTCTGATCAAGGCCATGATTGAAAAACCGAGTGCAATGCCTGTCCGGGTGCTATTGGTGGCCCGAGATGCTGGTGAATGGTGGGATACATTGGTTGCTAGAGATGCCGTCTGTGAAACACTGCTGTGCAGTTATGCCACGAGCGGTCCGTATGTATTATCACCGCTTTACCAAGATAAGCCACAACGGCAAATCGCTTATCAACAAGCACTCACTGCTTTTTCCAAGGCCCTAAACGTTACTGCTCCCAATTTCACGCCAGACTTAGGGGCCTCTCATTTTGACCACCCACTCTATCTACAAATGGCCGCGCTGTTAGCATTGCACGGTGAGCAAGCACACACTGCAAAAGGGCTTACTAAAGCCTTGCTTAACCACGAACGTCGTTATTGGCAAAACCTGTTCGCTGACAGTGCGTTGGCGAACCCAGTACAGCTCGCCCAGCAACTGCTTACACTGGCCACACTTGCCGGTGGTTACACCACTGCGAAAGAGGCTTTTAGAAACTGGCTATCTACCTATGAAAATCTAGTGACAGAAGCAGAGTTTAATCAGCTCTTTGACAACCTAGCCCCCCTATATCCTGGCAAGCAAGGTATGCAGGCAATACGCCCAGACCTGCTTGGGGAAGCTCTCATTGCTGACAGTTTATCTCGTATCACCGATAGCGCACTGCTCAATACCTTGCTCGGTGCAACAAGCAATCAAACCGTTCACAAGCATAGTCTCACCGTATTGGCACGTTTGACAAATCAGCGCACTGAACTTGATGACACGTTGATCGCAGGCTTACGAAACAACTTAATTCACTGCGGCACAGACTTTATCGAAGTAGCTAAAGGTACACCGAGCCAACTCCCTTCGCTTTGTGCTAGAGCATTTGATCAGCTGCAATCTACTGAAAAAAGCCAAGTCTCTGGGGTTTTGACAGAATTAATAATGGAAGAGTCTATTGAACTGACAGCCTTTGCCCACACCGTTCAAAAATATCTTGTAGAAAAATCTAAGGCCAAACTTAAAAATAAACCTAGAAGTACTACCTTATTAGAGAAACATTACAGAGCCCTCGGCAACTACGCAATATTATTAAATAGGATCAATGATGCTCAAAACGCCATCAACAACGCCTTGCAGGTATTAGAGATTACAAAAAAATTAGCACGGAGAAATCCTGGTCGTTACGAAGCTGACTATGCAACCTCACTCGGTAACTATGCCAACTACCTACTCAACCTGGGCCGACATAGCGACGCGGTCAACTACGCGAAGCAGGCGCTAGACTATCGCCAACGCCACGCTCAGAAAAACCCAGAGCGCTTTGAGCCCGAATATGCGGCCTCGCTCAGTAACTATGCCAGCTGCCTAAGCAACCTGGGCCAATATGACGAGGCGAAAAACCACACTAAACAGGCGTTGGAGATTCGCCAACGATTTGCCCAGAAAAATCCAGACCGCTTTGAACCCGATTACGCGACCTCGCTCAGTAACTATGCCAGCCATCTAAGCAACCTGGGGCAATATGACGAGGCGGCAAACCACGCTAAACAGGCGTTGGAGATTCGCCAACGATTCGCCCAGAAAAACCCAGACCGTTTTGAACCCGATTACGCGACCTCGCTCAATAACTATGCCAGCTATCTAAGCAACCTGGGGCAATATGACGAGGCGGCAAACCACGCTAAACAGGCGTTGGAGATTCGCCAACGATTCGCCCAGAAAAACCCAGACCGTTTTGAACCCGATTACGCGACCTCACTCAGTAACTATGGCAACCGCCTACGCGACCTGGGCCAACAGGACGAGGCGGCAAACCACGATAAACAGGCATTGGAGATTCACCAACGACTGGCCCAGAATAACCCAGACCGTTTTGAGCCCGATTACGCGACCTCTCTCAGTAACTATGCCAACGATCTAAGTGACCTGGGCCAGTATGACGAGGCGGTAAACCACGCTAAACAAGCGCTGGACATTCACCAACGATTGGCGCACAACTGCCCGGCCCGATACTCCGACGAACTAATCGACAGCACATGTTCCTATAGCTTGTTTTCTTGGTTACATGGAATTCATATTCCCCTTGATTTAAATGAGCTCAACACCTTTCTCAATGACGTGCCAGATCATCGAAAAGAACTCATGAGTCTATTTCGGGACTTTATCATTGGGTGTACTACTGAGAACAGCGAAGAACAATTTGAAATATTCAATCAGGTGATCAAAACTTGGGAACATCTCAACAATACAAATCAACAGCATTCGCAAGAATACTGGCTATGCGCATCAGCATGGGGAGCGACACATGCCGCTGATTTGGTGCGAAGCAGCCCATGGGAATTTGAATGGCAGCAGTTTCATAAACAGCGATTAGGCAACGTTCCAAAAACAATGCTAACAATTTCTAAACGTCTAGAATTTGATTGGCCAGAAGTCGTCAATAAGAACGGGAAAACAAAGATTCCCAGAAAAAAATATTAGTAGAGGACGTATAGGAAGCAGGGGTTAGGTGGCGATCTGAAAACAACTTTTACCTGCTCTATTTCCATCCGCTGAGGTGTACCGTCGTGCATAGGCTCAACAACGCACATCCCATACAACTATCTAGTCAACCGAAAGTTGAAACAAGGTCAGCACACCAGCCTCATTTGCAGAGTCATCCGCTTCTGCTTCCATGATAAAAACCCGCTCTGGGCTGAGCTCTGCATTTTCAACAAGGAAGTTACGAATCTGACTGGCACGTGAACGGGCGAGATCTCGTAACTCATCATCAGTGACGGCCTGCGCCTTTAGTGAAGAGTCATACAATGCAAAACGATAACTCTCGACATCAAGTTCAGGTTTGGCTTTTTCTTTTGTGCCCTCTGGCAAGACCATGTTAGCGGCTTTAATGGTGGTGAGGGTTTCCTTGCCAAGCTGCTTGTTTAGTTTGGCTTCGATAATTGATAGCTTCAGATCTGCAAATGTGACGTCTTCTGACAACTCAAAAAAGGCTGCAAGTTTTTGCTCCTGTATCGCTTTTACATCCCTGTTTGGGTCAAACAATCCTCGCACCTCGATGCGCAATTGCGGCCGCTGTGTTAGTGCCTTGGCTAAAGATTCAAGTCGACTTTGATGGCCGTTGACCATATTTAATTCGCCCGGCACAAATGCGACCTTGTCCAGCTCTTGATCACCTCCAGCCAGTTTTGACAACAGCTTGAAGGGTGAAGTGACAATGCCGGTAATCGTATTAAATAAGGCCTTAAATACTATCTTGCTGATTTTAAATTCAGGCTCATCAAGATTGCCGCGTACCGGCAGTGATAAGTCGATGCGACCATTGGCATCTTTAAGCAGCGCTATCGCCAAACCAACCGGTAAATCTACCGCTTCCTCAGATTTGATATCTCGACCAAGGGTAAATTGATCGAGAGAAATTTCATTTTCGCCCACCAGCTCTCTTTCTGATACACGGTATCCCAGGTCCAGTTCAAGCTGGCCTTTATCGACGGCTTTGCCGATAAAATGCCCGGTATAAGGGGTCACGGCTGTCATATCGAAATCGTCAAATCGAATCTTGATATCGCTGTAAAGATCCCCCTTAAGCGGGTTTATTTTACCTGTGACTGATAGCTGGGCGACATCATCAACACGGCCATCCAGAACAACATCGGCCCGTGCCAGTTCAGCCGATGACAACCCTTTTATTGCGCCCTTAAATCGTGACAGCTTGGTGGTAAAGCGTGGTGACATGGTATTGTCGATAAAGGTAACAGCACCATCGTTAAACGAAACAGTGTCTATGCTGATTGGAAAGGGCTCTGTTTTACTTTCTTGACTTTCTTTAACTTCAGGCTCGGCTGCCTCTGCTTCACTAGGCTTGACCAAACTGGCGACATTCATCACACCATCTGCGGCAATGACAACATGACTGTTTAACTGATCAAACTTTATATCTGAAATCGAGACAGAATCCGGTTGCAGCTTTAAATCGAAGTCTTTAATTTGCAGCTCATTCCAGGCAACGACTTTATCGCCGCTTTGACTATTGACCGTTGCTAGTTTCTGCACCCCGCTGCTGCCACTCAGGCGAAAAAGCTGGGGGGTTGCAGCCTCAAAATATTGCAGTTTGCCATCAAACTTAAGGGCGCCATCTTCAATACCAATAAAGGTGGTGGCATTGAGATAGGGTTGAAATTCTTTTAGCACTAGCGAATCCAACACCAGCGTCAGGTCGGCAACCACCGGCAGCGCACCCACCTCACCATTAATCTTGAGCCTGCCTTGTTGATTGATGCGCATGCCCGCCTGTAAGCCAAAAAGCGCATCGTTTTGATTATTTATATTGCTCAGAACAAATTCAAACTCATCGACCATAATTTCTGCCGTTGGCTCTGTACTCTGGTCAGCAAAGGCAACCTGACTTTTGTTTATGGCAAAACGATTTAGACTTATTTGCCATGGCTTAGCATCGTCAAGCTCTTCTGGTTGTGCCTCTATGGATTTTTGAACAGTATCTGCATCAGCATCAACGGGGGAAAACAGCCGCGCCAGATCAAGTTCAGCGTCTTTTGTCATAAACGTTTTCAAGTCAATGCTGGTGATTGATATTTCATCTAGCTGCACACGTTGTTCATGCAACGATAGTTGACCATTCAACAATGAAATATCTGCAATGCGTAAATCAGGCTCTAACCTGGCTTTATCACTAATTGCCAATTCGGTTAGATTGACTGCAATTTGATCTACCGTTAACTCCGGGCCTTGATCGGCCATGGAAAACTCATAATTAGCACTGATGGCCAGCTGACCTGAGCCAACACTAAAACGCAGTTGATCTTGAACATAACGCCACATTTCCCGAACCTGCACCGCACTGACCTCAACTCGTCCTGTCGCTCGCAAGGGGTTCACCGAAATATCACCCTGCCATGCCAATTGACCACCGTAAGGAAAAACCAGCTTGACTTGGTATGGGCCGTCTCTCTCGGGCAGGGTGGAAAAGGCAGTCAATTCAAATGCGACAGGATGAAGCTCTTGTTTGTACGGCGTTGGGATTGAATGATCGCTGAACAAAAAATGACCATTGTTGACAGCAAGGCGATGAATCACTAACCGCGGCAGCGCGGCCTCTTCCTCCACAGAAGGGGGGGGCTCGGTAGCAACTGGCTCTGCGGTCGCTAACAAATCCTGAAAACTGGGATTTCCGTCTTCATCTATTCTGATATTGCCACGTGGCCCATCGATGCTGATATCGCCAAAGGTCCAGGCCCAGTTAATTAATGAACTGGTCTGAAAGTTGACATAAAACTCATCAAAACCGGCAAGTTCAACACCATCCTTATCGGCGAGTGATACCCCGGACAAGGAGAGTGATAAGGCATAGGGGTTAAATCGGACCTTTGCAATCGAAAAATCTCGTGCGGTCAGGTCAGGCACCAGCGAAGATAGTTGAGACTTGATGATATACGGCAGCGCAAAAAAACCAAATAAGGTATAAAACGCCACAAACATCGTCGCCCAAAAACGCTTGCTGGAGCGTAAACGGGGACCAAACAGTTGTGATAATAAAGTTTTTTTAGGCGCCGCTGGTTGTTTTTCTTGGCTGGCTTCCATGATGCGTCTCCGCTTTTTATGGCTATTAGCTACCGTTCAGCGTTTGAGTTATGTGGCCCTACAAGGTAATAAGAGCCCCTATCACAGATGCTGTCGATTCTATTTTATAAGTAAAATTCATAAGCCTCAATTCAGCGGCTACAGGCAGCTCTGAAGCTTAATCATAATATACCTGATTGAGGACCATTCTGTTTAGACTCGCAAGCAACTCGTTTTGATTGGAAAAGCGCTTTCGCCAGCTTAAAACACTGCGGTAGGCACATTTGAATACTGATAGAATGTTGCAATATTCAGAATAATTATTAAGCTATTCAACCCTCATTTTTGCCGTTAACCAATAAGCTTTATCGAATGACAATACTCACCAATCAAGACATCCTTATCAATGTCGGCGACACCTATTTTGCCCGTGGTGATGCCTATTATAAAAATGACTATGTTGTCTCGGTAATCGTTGAAGACGAAACTGAGGATTTCATCGAACTTCGTAGCTCGGTGAGAGGCAGTGGCAATCAGCTTTATACTCAAGCAATCAACATCGATTTAAGCTCAAAGCATATAGACATAGAAGGCGATTGCAGCTGCCCTGTCAACTACAACTGCAAACATGTCGCCGCCGCCTGCATACAATATCTAGCTGATGGGGGGTCAACCTTACAGGTAGATGCCGAATGTCTTAGCTGGATTGATGATTTCAACAATGCTGGGGATAAATATACAACGCCCAGCACAAACGCTGAATTTTTGGTCTACGTGCTCAGCCCATCCCCGCAGACAGGCAAACTGCAAGTTGAATTTCGTGTTAGCCGTTATCTGAAAAATGGCGAGCTGGGTAAAACCCGCAACACCAATCTCAACAACATTAACAATAGCCAGTCATCTGCCGCATTTGTTCAGGCCATTGATCGGGAAATATGCAGCCTCATTGAAGCCAACAACCAGCTTCATTGGCGCGGTGTTCTGCTTTACGGCGACCTGGGCTTTTTAACCCTAAGCAAAATGCTTCCTACTGGTCGTTGTTATTGGCTTGATCTGAACCGTGCACCGCTGCAATTAAAACCAGCACGCGATTTAAAACTGAAATGGCAAACAGACACAGATGGCAATGCCAGCCTGGATATGCAAATCGAACCCGATGGCATGTTACTCCTCACCGCCCCGCCGCTTTATCTCTCGACCGAGACGAACAGCATTGGCCAACTGAACAATGCCCCCTACACCATGGCCCAGCTGGAGCAGCTGCTCGAGGCGCCCACAGTGCCAATCGACCTGCTTGATGAATTTAGTCAACGCCTGGCGCAAAAAATCCCAAGCACGGTTTTACCACCCCCCAAGCAGGTGGCCGTACAAGAGTTTAGAGATCAACAGCCCTGCCCTCAACTTTATCTTTCGGCACAAGAACTAGATGATCATTACCTTCATAGCATGCGTATACGTTTTGCTTATGGCTATCACGAATTAGCCTATGCCAATAATGAAGAGGTCAAAAGCTTCAGCAAGGACGACACCATCGTACGAATCTGGCGAGACCTGGAAGCGGAAGATGCCGCAATCGAGCTGATTGAATCTTTTGGTTTTGAAAGCCGAATAAACGCTGATGAAGGGGAGCTTGTTTTTCATAGCCTAGACACAAGCAATTCCAGCGAAGACATCAGCCGCTGGCATATTTTTTTGACTGACACCCTGCCACAGCTTGAGCAACAAGGCTGGAAAATTGAAATCGACAACAACTTTAATATGATTTTCCATGAAGCAGATCAGTGGAATGTTGAAGTAGAAGAAGATGGCAATGATTGGTTTGATCTACGGTTTGAAATTGAGATCAACGACCAACCACTGGATTTGCTGCCGTTAATCGCCCAGGTACTCAATCAATATGAGCCCAATCAACTACCTGACTCGCTGACCCTGGACCTGGGTGACAACCAGTATCTAAACATTGCCAGCGAGCAATTAAAACCTGTGCTCAATACCCTTTATGAGCTTTTTGACAAAAACGGCCTGCAAGCCAATGGCACGTTGCGAATGTCACGTTTTGATGCCGCCCGTCTGAGTGAACTGGATGAACAGGGTAGCAGTTACCTGCAATGGAATGGTGGTGAAGCCCTGCGCAAACTGGGTCGACAACTCAAAGACTTTCAGGGCATTACTGCTGTCGAGCCGCCCAAAGGGCTTAATATCAGCCTGCGTGATTACCAGAAACACGGTCTGAACTGGCTACAGTTCCTGCGTGAGTATGGCTTTGCTGGCATCCTCGCTGACGATATGGGGCTGGGAAAAACCGTTCAAACACTTGCCTATTTGCTGCTGGAGAAAGAACAAGGCCGCATGGACAAACCCTGTTTGATTGTTGCACCCACCAGCCTCATGAGCAACTGGCGAAGAGAAGCAGAACAGTTTACTCCCGCTCTCAAAGTGCTGGTATTGCAAGGTCCAGAACGGCAGCAAAGATTTGACCAGATCGCAGAACATGATCTGATATTAAGCACCTACCCTCTGCTTGGCCGAGATGAAGAAACACTGCTGGCACACCACTATCATACCCTCATATTGGATGAAGCTCAGGTAGTTAAAAATCCAAAGGCTAAAGCGGCACAGCTGATACGTCGGATAAAAACCGACCAGCGCCTCTGCCTGACCGGTACACCGATGGAAAATCATCTCGGCGAACTGTGGGCACTGTTTGATTTTCTTATGCCGGGCTTTCTCGGTGAAACAAAACAATTTAACAACCTGTTTCGCATCCCGATTGAAAAACAAGGTGATGAGCTACGCCGTCAACAACTGGCACAACGTGTCGCGCCGTTTATGTTGCGCCGAACCAAAAGTGAGGTTGTGCTAGAGCTGCCCAAAAAAACCGAAATCATCCGCACCGTCACCTTAGAAAAAAGTCAGGCAGCCCTATACGAAAGCATTCGTATGTCAATGGAACATAAGGTCCGTCAAGCCATTGCCAACAAAGGATTATCCGCCAGCCACATCACCATCCTCGATGCATTGCTTAAACTTCGCCAGGTATGTTGTGATCCACGGTTGTTACAACTCGCCCAGGCCCGCGCAGTAAAAGAATCCGCCAAGCTGGATTTATTAATGCAAATGTTGCCCGAGATGGTTGAAGAAGGTCGTCGTATTTTGCTGTTTTCGGCCTTCACAAAAATGCTTGGCCATATCGAAGCCGCACTCAAGAAACATGACATTAGCTTTAGCAAACTCACCGGCCAGACTCGTAATCGTGACGAGGCAATAGAAAAATTCAAGTCAGGTGAAGCCGATGTTTTCTTGATCAGTCTCAAAGCCGGTGGAGTTGGCCTGAACCTGACCGAAGCGGACACGGTGATTCACTATGATCCCTGGTGGAATCCCGCAGCAGAAAACCAGGCGACGGATCGAGCCCATCGTATCGGTCAGGACAAAGCCGTATTTGTTTATAAGCTGGTCACGGAAAATAGTGTCGAAGAAAAGATCATTGCCATGCAAGCTAAAAAACAGGCATTGGCAGATGCGGTTTATAACAAAGGCAGTCAGAATGAAGAAAACAGCCTGAGTGCCGATGATTTAAATCTACTGTTTTCGCCGCTGTAAACTTGTTAGTGACCCGGCGTTGGAATGTAAAAGCTGTATATTATGCTAAACCAGATCGAGCCTTTAATATCCTGAAATTTCCTAACAATTAAAGCTAGCCTGCCAAAATATGAACACCGCCAGATAAAGAGGAAATGTAATGAAGAGTCACACACAGACACAAACATTTACAGCGACAAAAGATGCATTATTCACTTTTTTATCAGACATTCATAACCTGCCAAAATGGGCAACAGGGTTTGCGCAGGAGGTAAAGGAAGTTGATGAGAAATTCAAAGTGGTCACCCCTGATGGAGAGATATTTTTCCGATTGGAATCGGATATTAATACAGGAATTATTGATATGTACTGCGGTGACACGGAAGATGAAATGGCCTATTTCCCAAGCAGAGTTATTAGTTTGCCTGATGGAAATAGCGCCTATCACATCACAAACTTCCAGTGGCCAGGCATCACTGATGAGATGTTCACTACGGAAAACAATATACTTGCCGAAGAGTTTGAAAACATCAGACAACTAGTAGAAATTAATTAGATTCACCGCCAAGTCGCTCATCCTCTTATAGCTTATTAATATGGCACATAAATTCCGTCCGGAATTAAACAGGACTGAATTTTCTTGCCACGTTTATCCTAAAAATACTTGTATACCGAGAAAATACATCCACAAACCAAGACATTCTAAACTGTCAACCGATCAGCTTTTAGTTGGTTAAAACAACCAGTCTACACCCTAAGTAAAATCCCGTACTGTAAAAATTAATTAATTAAAAAACACCAAAACAGGCTGTCTTTTATTACATTTTTCTATGCAACCCGCTAAAGATCCCAGTCATTGGGAACGATACAAATAGAGTTTAGTAAATAAGATTTAAATACGGGCTTAGCGGGGGCACAAACATGAAAAAAAAAGTCGGGAAAACAAACGTTTTTATCCTAATTTATTGCATCTCAACAATCTCAAGTATCGCCATTGCTTCTGATGCCATTTACATCAAAACAGACAGTGAGCATCCGCCCGCAGATAATTCAATATCATTCGGCTGGGACGCCTCTCTCGCCTCAAAATATATTTGGCAGGGAATTGACTATAGTAATGGCGGAGTGGTTTTCCAACCTGAAGCATATCTCGCCATCAATAATTTTTCGGCAACAGTTTGGATTAATCATGATATCGATACCAACAAATCTGATGAAATCGATTTATACCTGCAATATGACTGGTCGTTTACAGACTACGCCTTAAGTGCTGGTTATGCATACTATGACTACCCACAAAACGAACCCCACCGGGATAATTGGGAGGCTTCACAAGAACTTTATCTCGACATCTCAATTGAAACTGAGTTAAACCCATCTCTAAGTATTCACTATGACTTTGATGCCGGAGAGGGTGCCTACTATGCCCTGGGTATCAGTCATGACTATGAAGCAGCCGTAGCTGATTTCTCGCTAGCAGCAAATCTTTTCTATCATGATAATTATTATGAGACTAGTGGCATTCCATCTTTTGAACTCAATGCCAGTACCAGTTTTAGTTCAGGATCATTAACCATTTCACCATCGGTTTCTTATTTCCATACCTGGGAAAATGGCGACTTCCGAGACAGCAACTCGGTCCCTGGTGTTTGGCTCTTTTCGGTCAATATTGCAAGGGATTATTAATGGCTTAATAATTATCAATTAAACCGATAGTTCTTCTCAAAAAAAGGACAATATCTCAACATGGAAAAGACGCCAATTGTAATCGCCACAGGTTTTACTGCGGCCTATCTAGGGGATGAGCGCTCATTAAGAGAATTTATTGTTGGCGATTTTGTAACAAAAAATACTCAACGCAAAGGTGAAAACGCTGTTCTCTATCTTGTTAACGATAGTTATGACCCACTTACTGCGCGCCAACTCAGAGTTGCTGTAAACAAAGACACCAAACTAATTCATAAGTATGAAAAATTTTGTGGCCAACCCATAGCTGAAATCCCAGACCCATTTGGATGTCATACCAGCTATGCAGAACATTTCTCCGATGCCATGCTGCAAAGATTAAGAAGCCTGGATATACACCCGGTCGTTCTTGATGCACATAAGGCTTATAAATCCGGCCATTACAAAGACTACATCAAGACCACACTCGACAACTATGAACACATCCAGGCGCTTCTGTCTGAACGATTCGACTCGTACTCCATGAAAAATCTTTTTCGAGCCCAGTGCCCCACATGTAATTGCCTTGATGTTACCAACATCAATAAAATCAATGATAGCGATATAACTTTTAACTGTGAACGCTGTGATACCTCACATACTCAGCACATTGATGAGCTACAAGGAAAACTGAGCTGGAAACTTGATTGTGCGGCAAGATGGAATTTATATGACATTGATATAGAGACCTTTTCCAAAGCGCATATAGAAGACCTCGGCAGTCTGGCCATATCAAGCTTAATTTCCAAAAATTTTTTTGGCGGCAAGATCCCCAAGCCAATTAAATATGGCGCAGTAAATATGAATAGTGAGCTCAGTTATAGACTGATTGAAATACTCCCCCCACAGATACTGAAACAACTATTTACTGATCACACCAGCCGGGACATCACACTAAACAAAGAGACTGTCGAACATTTTTGTCGTAAATATTTTATCCGCCCAGATACAAGCTATGTGGATTTTGTTAATCAGGAGCTGCCTCTACTTGCAATTCAGGATATGGACCCAAAAGCCATTATTAATGACGGTCAAAATGAAGATATCAAACTAAGTACCTTGATAGAGTTTGGCAATCGATATTCCGGATATTATTATCAAAAGGAATATCAGATTTCTCTTGCTCATGCAAAAAACATCCAAAGCGCAGATAAGGTCACGGCAAAAACAGCACAGAAATTTATCCTCTACTCCCTATCCATTCGTGACCGCAAAACAGATGAAGAGGAGATCAACACTCTCATAACAATTTACTTGCAAGAGCACCAGAAAAAATCCAGGGTATATCCATATCTACGTAAAATATTTGGCCAGCAGGGCGGCCCAACAATAAGCACATTGCTTGCTACACTTCCCTATGATTATCTGAACTTAATGCAAATGACGCTGGGCTATTATGCTGGTGAAACAGAGTCATCAATTAATGACAACAATTCAAACACAAACACTTTAACCCATACAAACAATAACAATCCAAGCAAGACCAAAAAACAATTACATACATTGACTGGAAATGACTCATGAAAAAATCTTTTCTATTGTTGACTTTGCTTATACTAATTTCTGGCTGTGATAGCGGTGGCAAGTCTCCTGGCACAAATATAAATAATGGCTCATCACTTGAAAGAGTAATGGAGTCGGGGGTGCTTCGCTGGGGGGCTGACGTTATTGGAGGCATACCCTATGTTTATGAAGACCCAGAAAATCCAGGTACGTATATCGGTTTTGAGATGGATATTGCAAAAAGTATTGCCCGATCTCTGGGGATTAAGCAGGAACTGGTGATTAAGGCTTGGGATTCATTAATCCCAGAACTACAAAGAGAAAGTTTCGATATGGCTATGAATGGCATAGAGGATACTGAGGAGCGAGGTAATATAGTCCATTTTTCCGCCCCCTACTACCTCTATACCCAGCAGATTACCGTGAGAAAAAATACTCAAGAGATAATGAGTCTTGATGATTTAAAGAATAAAAAAGTAGCTACATTATCTGGATCAGCAGCAGAAGATATTCTTAGAGGCATACCTGAGATCGATGTCCACATAAATCCAGAAATAATTTACAGTTACCAGGATCTTGAAGAAGGCAAAGTTGATGCTGTAGTCCTCGACACACCAATTGCTATTGCTTACGGCGCAAGCAACCCTAAACTCAAAAACGTCGGAAAACCATTTGGAGAAGGACACTATGTGATCGCCTTTAGAGGTGAAGACAAGGCTTTATCCGACGCTGTCAATCAGGCCCTAATTAAACTAAAAGAGAGTGGTGAACTCAGTGAAATATACAAGAAATGGGGAATCATGAATGACCAGCAGCAGAAGGCAGGAATAAAGTGAATAACAATAGGTATGGCAACCTGATTGACAACAGCATAAGTTATTGTGGCGACACACACCAAGTAACCTCACCGGTGACCAACGGGACTATAGGAAAGGTAACTCTTGCTAGCAGATCTGATATTTCAGATGCAATATCAGATCTGGCTCCGTCTAAACCATTGCCTTCCAGGCCAGAGGTTTTTACATTTCTCAAACGGCTACAAGCCCAACTCGAGAATTATCGTGACAAGATTTTTGAGCATACCTATCTTGAAACCGGATTTATAGCAGAAGACAGCGGTGAAATTGTTGATGGTGCGATTGAGTATCTGAGTGACTTTGAGGCACATACCAACGAGGCACAAAATAACGAGCGCATTATTCCTCATTCCTATTCCTCAGAAACCGGCCGAGATATGCGGATGTTGAACCGCCCATTTCATTGCATAGCCGCAATGGTGCCACAGAATGCTTCGCTTACGCTGGGAATTGTAATGATTGCCTCAGCACTTTATGCCGGATCGAGAATTATATTACGTCCATCGCTGCAAAGCGGAACCACAGGCGCCCTGCTGGCTGAGGCCGTGTTTCGAAGTGAACCGCCAGAATCATGTATTTCTATCGTTAACTGTTTGGCCAAAGACTTTCTCGAAGCATGTAATGAAAGTGATAATGTTGATTTAATTCATTACATAGGCAGCAATCAATATGCTATGTCTGTCTTTACCAGCGCATTCTCCGCAGGAAAAACCTGTCTGATTGATGGCCAGGGAAATGGCATGCTATACGTAGATGACTCTTTCCCAGTCGATGAAGCGGTTCGTATTATTACAAGCGGCGTTACAAGATATAACGGTGGAACATGCACATCCATCAATGGCGTTCTAATCAAAGACACCATTTATCAGCCCATCAAAGAAGCACTAGTCGAGAATTTTAAAAAACTTCACGTCGGACACCCGCTAGAACAGTGCACGCAAGTAGGGCCCTTGTTCAGCGCTCAACAGGCCATAACGCTGAAGCAGAGCATTAATGACGCAGATCAAGCAAAGCTTCTATGTGGTGGCAAAGTCAATGACGCCTACTTCAGTCCAGCAGTAATCGAAAATGTTAACCTAGAAAGCGCCGTAGTACGTGAAGGTGTATTTGGCCCGGCAGTGTGGATAAAAGACGTTGCGGAAAATGAGGTGTGGCAATGGCTTAAGGCAAACAGGTTCCCTCTCAGTGATACGATACTCAGTACCAATAGGAAGTTGATCGAAACATTCACCGCTCATTCGAAAGCAGCGAGAATTTGTATTAACAATGACCCATCGATTGAATCCATGTTCGAACCCTGGGGAGGCTATCCACCTAGCGGCCTTAACCCTGTATCGACCTGGATTGACAAGTACTATCAGACATTTCAGTTGGATGGGGAGTTAACCGATATCATGGCTGTAAATACAGACTCAAGAGCCAGGCACTCATAAACAATGAAACATTTTGGCATCAGAGGGCGCGTAATATTAATGGTGGTAGGTGTTCTGACCCTGTCAATACTGGCAGCCGCCTTTATGGTTCGCAGCCTTATGTATCAGAATATTATCGACCAAAAGATAGTCACTGCAGATATTCTCACTGCTTCTGTTGTGCATGACATTAAATATGATATAGAACGGCGCAGTCTCTCTTCTTCAGCTGACTTTATTATCAGTAAATACATGACTTACTATAGAGTGATAGATCGGATACACCTCTATGACAAAGATTCTATGTTGTTAGCGACGTCTGACAATGCAGGTATTAGAGAAAAAACAACTGACACAAATATAAACAAGGCCATAACCACAGCAAAGCCATCAATTACCACAATATTGGAAGATAAAGAACGACTTGCTGCCCGATCCATTTACCCTATCATGCAAGGCTCAAAAATTATCGGCGCAGTTGTTTTGGACATCTCAATCAAGGACATTCAGGAAACACTCGGGGCCATTAATCAGCGTATTGCTGCCATCATGTTCATTACTGTTTCGCTAGCCATCTCCGTGTTATTTTTCTTATTGCGCGGTGCAGTATTGAACAGACTTGCACGACTGATGAATGTGACTCAGGAAATATCTTCAGGCAACTACCAAATAAAAATTGATGATAGCGGAAATGATGAAATTGGTGCATTGGCACACTCTTTCAATTGCATGACTGATGAGCTTAGCGAAGCAAGAAAAAAAATAGACGAACATAACAAGCAACTTGAAAGCAGAATAGAAAAGGCAACGACGGATGTAGTTGCTGCAATGCATAACGCAGAAAAAGCTACGCAGGCCAAGAGCCAGTTTCTGGCCACCATGAGCCACGAGATTCGCACCCCCATGAATGGCGTGCTCGGCATGCTGCATTTGCTAAACAAAACTAACCTGAACGCTCCGCAGCAGCGTTATCTGAACACGGCAACCGGTTCGGGAAAAATGCTGCTCAAGGTAATCAATGACATCCTCGATTTCTCAAAACTTGAAGAGGATAAAGTCGAGTTGGAATCGATTCCGTTCGAGCTGGTTCCATTGCTAGAAGACAGCCTCTCCCTTCTGACCAAAGGTGCGCAGGATAATAACGTCGAACTACTCATTTCAGTTGATCCAAACTTGCCACGTACAATCAAGGCTGACCCGACCCGTCTACGCCAGGTGCTTACTAACCTGATCAACAACGCCATCAAATTCACTGAACAGGGCGACATCGTGTTGTATGCAACAAGGCTGGAGAACAATCTTATCCGTCTTGGTGTGCGCGATACCGGTATCGGTATGACTTATGAGCAACAGCAACAGCTGTTCAAGGCATTCAGCCAGGTTGATAGTTCCCACACACGCAAATATGGTGGTACAGGACTGGGACTTGCGATTAGCCAAAAGCTGGTCTCGGCCATGGGCGGTAAAATACGTGTTGCGAGCGCACCGGGGTTAGGGTCAGACTTTAGTTTTGACCTCTCAATTGACATTGTCGCTGACAGCAAGCCTGCTCTAAAAACCTCTGAAGTTTTAAGCAGACAACGCATCCTGGTGATTGATGACAACGAAACCCTGGTGACGTTGATGACAAGAGTCTTAAAACAGTGGCACGTATCTCATACAGGGGTTGCCATGAACGGCAGTGAGGCACTGGAAAAATTGCATGCTGCCGCTGCAGCCGGTACGCCATATGATATTGCCATCCTGGATTTTATGATGCCGGGCATGAATGGCCTGGATGTGGCACGTGCCATCCGTGCCGACGAAACACTGCATGACATGAAACTAATGATGTTTACCGGTATCGAGCAGACTTCTGCAACAGAAGAAGTAGACGCCTGGCTTACCAAACCAATTCGCCAATCCGAGCTGCATAACACTCTGCTACAGATTCTGGGTGAGCACAGCACCGAGATAGCTGACAATCATAACGTTGTTAAGGACCGCGAATGGTGGTTTGGCGGTAGCAAACTGCTACTAGTAGAAGACAACCAGATCAATCAGGAAGTGGCTAAGGAGATACTGGCTGCTGCCGGCTTTGAGATTGATATTTGTGATAACGGTGCCGAGGCCCTAGAGACGGTACAGGGTAATCACTACGATATCGTATTAATGGATATACAGATGCCGATCATGGATGGTCTACAAGCTACACAAGCGATTCGTCGTCTTGAAGGGGAGTTTTCCGACCTGCCTATCATTGCCATGACTGCTCACGCCCTTACTGAAGATACTGACAAGAGTTTTTCTGCCGGTATGAATGGCCATATCACCAAACCCATTGAGCCTGACCTTCTACTTAAAGAGATATCACGCTGGCTTAAAGCAACTGAAAAACCAGTCGTCAAGCATTCAGATGCTGTTACGCCTAATGCCATACCAGACGTGCTGCCTGGAATCGATATTGAAGACGGCCTGACGCGTCTGAATGGTAACTGGATGATCTACAAGCGGATTCTGCTCAGTTTTCGAAACAAGCAGTTTGACGCTGCCGATCAGCTGGAAAGGTTCATCCTTCAAGGTGAATGGGATAATGCAGCACGCTTGGCTCATTCCCTCAAAGGCAGCTGCGGCAACCTCGGTGCTATGCAACTCTACAAAGCAGCGGCCGACATGGAGCAAGCGTGCCACAATACAGATGTTGATGTGAATAGTACTTTCTTCGAAACACTGCGTAACAGCCTGACCGAGGTGATTGATGGCCTGGCTGTGCTAGAGAATTCCGAAAAATCAGCACTTACAGAAGTGAGCAATTCAACAAAATTTGATCCACTGGCTTGGCGCACGTCTTTGAAAAAATTAGATAACGCCCTGGACACTGACGTGGGCCAGGCACAGGCATGCTTTGAATCATTGAATCAGAATGCAATTGGCAGTAATTGCCAAGATAGCCTGAATGAACTTGAACGTGCCTTGAATATTTTTGACATAACTA
>Ga0316207_10002348_pt1 | contig 19702 bp, 14 predicted proteins | sample 6weekpyrite_MG_FD_204943 | JGI IMG/M metagenome (GOLD analysis project Ga0316207, IMG submission 204943) | Microbial mat bacterial communities from mineral coupon in-situ incubated in ocean water Damariscotta River, Maine, United States -... | ecosystem: Environmental > Aquatic > Marine >...
CTAATGATTCGGTCGGCGAGGGTAAAGGGGAAGTCTGGGGCAATACCATGCACTGGAATTACACAATCAGCACACAAACAGACAGCGGTACTTATGATCTTGATTATGATTACTGGATGTATCTTGTCGATGAAAACACTTTAATTAACAGAGCGACGCTGAGTAAATTTGGTTTCCGGTTAGGCGATATTGCCGTTACTTTTCATAAGCAATAAGCAAGTGATGTCACGTTATTATTTTATTATTTTTTTAAGTGCATTTTTTCTTTCCGGCTGTACTCCATTGGATATGCTAAATGCTACAGTTAGCAATGATGGTTATACCAGTGTTTTTAATCAGACTTATGGTAATAAGCCACGTCAGGGCTTAAATATTCACATTCCTAAAAATATAAAGAAAACGGCTGATGTGGTGGTTTTCTTTTATGGTGGTCGCTGGCAATACGGCAGTAAAGATGAATATGGTTTTGTTGCCGATGCATTTACCTCTAAAGGTTTTATAACAGTAATTGCCGACTATCGACTTTATCCGCAGGTGGATTGGCGTGAATTTGTTCAAGATGGTGCTTCGGCATACCAATGGGTAGTCAAAAACATTCAAAAGTACGGTGGCAATCCACAACGTGTTTTTGTTATGGGGCATTCGGCAGGCGCGCATATTGCAGCCATGACATCTGTTGATGAATCCTTATTAGATGGCAAGACGAAACGTCCCTGTGGTTTAGTGGGTTTAGCCGGGCCCTATGATTTTTTACCTATTCGAGATGACGATGTGAAACGCATTTATAGCACGGCATCTGATTTAAAAAACACCCAGCCTATTACTTTTTTAAATAAAGGTGATCCGCCAATGTTGTTGTTACATGGCGTGGATGATGAGGCTGTGAAGCCGAAAAATTCTACGAGCATGACGGCCAAATCAGATAAAGTGGGTGTTTATGCTGAAACAAGAATGTATAAAAATACGGATCACATTGATATTCTTATATCACTATCGAGCACGTTCAGGTCTTACAGTCCTACACTTAATGACAGTGTTGATTTTATGAATAAAACCCAGTGTCGTTAAACCTCATTTGTTTTCGTTAATAAAAAAGCCTCCACTTGGGAGGCTTTTTTGTTTTTAAGGACGTTCAGGTCTATCAGGACGTTCAGGTTTTTCCGGGCGTTCTGGTTTTTCCGGACGTTCCGGTTTTTCAGGGCGCTCAGGTCTTTCTGGACGTTCAGGACGATCGGGTCTGATTAAGCTTGCCTGCTCAAGTTCAGTTTCTGTAGCTTCCGCGTCAACCTCAACAGTACCTTCCTTACGTTCTCTGTTTTCGAAAATGTGGCTGAGGGCATTTAGTAGACCTTCATTTTCAGGTTTTGATTCAAGGTTCTTTTCAATGCTTTCTTGAGCCTGTCCGAGGTGTTCTTTCTCTACGTTGGTATTCTCTGAGTCATCAGTAGGTGCTTCTGCTGTGTTGGTTTCGGTTGTTTCTGTTGTACTTGAAGACTCTTCTTCGGTTGTTTCTGTACCGGATTTTTCAGCTTTTCTTTCCTGATTAGTGAAGATACGACTCAAGGCATTGAGCAAGCCTTCGTTTTCCGGGTCTTTCTCAAGGTTCTTTTCAAGACTTGACTGAGCTTGTGATAGATGTTGTTTTTCTTCACTTGTATCAACGTCTTCTTGTGCTTGCGTCGGGTTTTCATCAGTCGTAGATTCTTCAGCAATTGCAAGGCTCATGAAAAAACCAAACACAATCGCGGTGAAGGTGGTGAGCAATCGTTTTTTGTTCATTAGGATGTCCTCAAGGTTGAATTTACGGAGCATCCGTTGCTCTTTTGTATTACGGCAACCATTATAAAGAGGCTACTGAAGTAGACTGTGACTTCGTTCACAGTATCAGATGAGTATAATTTCATGTTTTTCAGGTACTTATTGTTATTCTGGCAAGCTGGACGTAAAAAACTAGTATCTGACGTTATACCAGCGACTTGCTATCATAGCGGCCCATGCAATCTACCTATTTGAAAACAACGCTGCCTAAGTACGCATTGTCACTGATGCTGTTAATCTTGATATCTTTTTCATCATTATTGCCAGCTAATAACTATAAAAGAATCATCTCACTGGATATTTGTAGTGACTGGATGTTGATCAGTTATGCCGATCGTTCTCAGATACTTGCTTTGTCTCCGTTATTAAATGATTACCCTGTCGAATGGGTTAAGGGGGATTGGCCAACTCATGATGGAAGTCTTGAACAGATATTAGAGCTCGATCCGGATTTAGTGATAACGGGTGAATTTAATGTGCTTACATTGAGGACACGCTTAATAGAATTAGGCAAGAATGTTGAGATACTGACCTTACCGAAATCTTTAAACTCGCTAAAAAACACCATGCAGCAGTTCTTAAACCTGGTTGGTAGTACCGAGGAAGTACCTGATTTGCCAGGCTTGATTGAGCTCGAAGCGGATGCGCCACGTTTATTATTACTCGGAGCCAATGGTATTGGCACGGGAACCGACACACTGGAGCATGAGATCCTGTTGCGGGCAGGTTGGCGTAACTATCTATCCGAATCGGGTTACGGCAAACTTGATTTAGAACAACTCATTGTCGACCCACCTGATGCGGTATCATGGTCTGCGCCGGCATCGGCTGCGCTGGCGAATATGTTTAGTGAGCATTCGGCATTTAAAAAGCTTATGCAAGATAAAATGTCTCAGAACATGGCCTATGGTCAATGGCAATGTTCGGGACCGTGGACATGGCAACAAATACAACAATTAACGACTTTACGTGAGCAATGGCAGAAAAAATAAATATAACTCCGTGGCTTATTTTATTACTTGTTTTGGTGACCTGGTTGTCACTTGGGCAAGGAACAGTACCGATCTCGGTATTGGATGGTTTGGCGGACTGGTTTACTTCAACGCAGAGTAAGGAAGCATTGATTATTGGTGAAATCCGTTTGCCAAGAACCTTATTGGCACTCGCCGTTGGTGCAGCACTGGGAATGAGCGGGGCGGCTTTACAAGGTTTGTTACGTAACCCATTGGCTGAGCCTGGGTTGGTCGGCGCGAGTCAGGGCGCTGCATTAGGTGCTGCAAGCGTTTTTTATTTTGGTTTGTTTGCCGGTGCGGGAACACTTGCGATCACGGTGGCGGGTTTGATCGGTGCAATGTTGGCTTTGCTGCTGATGCTGAGTTTGTCCGGAACAGGTCGCCCATCGTTGGTAATTTTAGCCGGACTGGCGATATCAACCATTGCGGGCGCAGCATTGGCGGTGGTGTTAAATTTCGCACCTAATCCCTATGCAATGCAGGAACTGGTGTTCTGGTTATTGGGTTCGGTGTCAAATCGCGGGCTTGATAGTTTGGTTGTGCTTGTTCCTGCTCTATTAGTCGGTGGCATTATTATCTGGATGCAGCGACCATTACTTGCAGCTCTCAGTTTAGGTGAACAGGTTGCTGCCAGTATGGGAATGGCGGTGAATCGTGGAAGTCGTCTTGTTGTACTGGGTACAGCCATTTTGGTAGGCGCATCGGTGTCGGTTGCCGGAAACATTGGTTTTGTTGGATTGTTAGTACCGCATTTATTACGTCCTTTTACCGGCTATCGTCCAGATCAGTTGTTACTACCCTCGGCATTGGCGGGTGCAATCCTTGTTTGTGCTGCGGATATTTTTGTACGTCTATTACCGTTTGGCCAGGAACTGAAACTGGGCGTGCTAACGTCTCTGTTAGGTGCGCCACTATTTATCTGGTTAGTGATTCGGGAGTCGAAGCGATGGCCTTGATTTCAACACAATCATTAACGGTTGATACGCGAGTTAAAGCCTTATCTGTCGAATTGCATCGAGGCGAGGTGCTGGGGTTGATTGGCCCTAATGGTGCAGGAAAATCGACATTTTTACATGCACTGGTGGGGCTTGAAAGTTATGCGGGTAAGGCCGAATCAGAGGGTGAAGATTTAGATACCTACACTCGTATTCAACGTGCACAATTAATTGGTATGCATCCACAAATCATTAGCAGTGCCTGGCCAATTTCGGTTAAGGACGTGGTGACATTGGGCAGGATCCCGTGGGGTGACGAAGATGAAACCATTATTCATGAGGCAATGGAATCTGCTGGTATTAAGGAATTTTCAGACAGACGCGTCGATCATCTTTCAGGTGGTGAGCGGGCGAGGGTTTGGTTAGCGCGTGTATTGGCGGGGCAACCACAAGTATTGCTGGCAGATGAGCCAGTGGCTAATCTTGATATTCATTATCAATTGTCGGTCATGGATGTGTTGAAAAAATATGCAGCGCAAGCACATGGAGTGGTTGTCGCATTACACGACTTAAGTCTTGCTGCACGTTATTGCGATAAACTTTGTTTACTTAAAGAAGGTGAGTGCGTCGCACACGGCACACCAGAAGAAGTATTAAATGAGTCATTACTGCATTCGGTCTACGGGGTTGAGGTTGATGTGGATTTAAACCGCCAGCCACCGGTCGTACTGCCAAAGTAAACCTAGAGTAATACCCGTTCAATCCCACCATTTTCAATTGAGCTGGTAAATTCATTTTGCCAATTTTCACCATGAAGGTGGTTCATCATTTCGACAATGATGTAGTCTACCTCCAGCCCTGTATCATCCGTGTAGCGTGATAAACCTTGTTGGCAAGCGGGGCAACTGGTCAGTAATTTAACATTGCCGCGTTTGGCTTTTTTATCACCAGATATTGTTTCAATATCTTTATGTAGCTCAGCTTGTTTTCGGTAACGAACCTGAGATGAAATGTCGGGTCTTGAAATTGCAAACGTACCGGCTTCACCGCAGCAGCGATCAGTCAGCTTCACGTCTGTGTTTAATAACTGACTTGCAACAGTTATCGAGTCATGTGTTTTCATCGGGGTATGACATGGGTCATGGTAGAGGTATTTTGTACCTGCATCGGGCATGCTGACATTTTTTTCAAGTAGATATTCGTGGATGTCCAGTAAGCGGCAGCCCGGGAATATTTTGTTGAATTGATACTTTAATAACTGATCCATGCATGTGCCGCAGGAAACAATCACTGTTTTAATGTCCAGATAGTTTAATGTATTAGCAATGCGGTGAAATAAAACTTGATTGTCAGTTGAAATTTTACTGCCAGTTTCTATATCGCCAGAAGACGTTTGCGGGTAACCACAACAAAGGTATCCGGGTGGCAATACGGTTTGAGTACCTAGTTCATAAAGCATAGCAAGTGTGGCCATACCTATTTGGCTAAATAATCGTTCTGAGCCACAACCAGGAAAGTAAAAGACACTCTCTGAGCTGTCGCTTAATTTAGCTGGATTACGAAGAATAGGTACAATTTTATTATCTTCTAGACCAAGAATTGCTCTCATCGTGCGCGGTGGTAACGTCGCGGGCAATGGTTTGCTAATCATGTGTGTAAATTGCACAGTGACTGATGCAGGCTTGTTGGTATTAACGGGTCGCTTAGGTATTTTAAACGGGACTACTTTGCGTAGTAGTCGTGATACATAACGTTGTCCTGCATAGCCTGCACGAATTAATCCGGTATAAAGCAGTTTGATTGACAGCGGATCAGTCGCATTTAAATAAGTCATCGACATACGGGTGGCGATGTTAGTTCTTCTCTTGCCATAGGTCTTGAGGATGCTGCGCATTTTAATCGTGACATCACCAAAATCGATATTCACTGGGCAGGGCGACTCACATTTGTGACAAACCGTGCAATGATCGGCAATATCATTCATTTCATCAAAGTGACGGATCGATAAACCGCGGCGAGTTTGCTCTTCGTAAAGGAAGGCCTCGATAATAAGACCGGTCGCGAGAATTTTATTACGTGGTGAATACAATAAATTGGCGCGAGGTACATGTGTCGTACACACCGGTTTACATTTGCCGCAGCGTAAACAGTCCTTGATTGCCGAGTTAAGATCGCCTAGTTCACTGGCTTCAAGAATTAAAGCTTCTTGCTCTAGTAAACGCAAAGAAGGGGTGTAGGCATTTTCCAGGCCTGCACCTTCGAGAAGCTTACCGCTGTTAAAATGACCTTGTGGGTCAACATCAGTCTTATATTGAGTAAACTCGTTGATTGCAGATTGGCCGAGAAATTGCAGCTTGGTAATGCCAATGCCGTGTTCACCGGAAACAACACCGCCAAGTTTTGTCGCTATCGCCATAATGCGTTCGACTACTTTGTCGGCATCATGCATCATTTCATAGTCATTGGAGTTAACCGGAATATTGGTATGTACGTTACCATCCCCAGCATGCATATGGGTCGCTACAAACAGACGACTGTCGCGAAGTTTCGAATGTATTTCATCAATACTGTTTCGAACAGCACTTAAGTCCTGACCTGCATAAATTTCTTTTAAGGGTTTCTCTACCGTTTCTCTAAATGAAATGCGTAAACTGCGTCGTTGCAGTAAATTAAAAATACTCGATCCGGATTCAGCCTTATCTGCTTCAAAGTTTGGTAACAGGTTTGGGTGATCGGCGGCATTGCTATCTAGGTTGACTAGTATGCTTTGCCATTTATCTTTTGTGGATTGCAAATGTTCTAGTGCCGCCAGTTTCTTAGCTTCTAATATAGATGCGTTTTCTTCGGTATCAGAAAAATCACTACTTGAATCAGCGTCAAGTAATTCGCTGTTTAGATACTCGATCAATGCATCGGTTATTTTTAACTTGTTCTGAGTTGATAGCTCGATGTTGATGCGTTCTATTTCTTCGTTGTAATCAGCTAATTTATCAAGCGGAATAACAACGTCTTCATTTATTTTAAATGCGTTAGTGTGCGCGGCAATCGCAGCGGTTCTGGCCCGGTCTAACCAGAAACGTTTGCGCGCATCATCGCTGACCGCAATAAAACCTTCTGCATCTCGAGAATTTGCCATTTTGACAATGGTTGAAGCAGCGTCGGCAACTTTATCACTATCGCTGCCTGCAACATCAATGAGTAAAACCATTTTTGGTAAATCAGCACGTGGTGCCTTAGTGCTGTATTTAACCGCTTTAACATAGCGTTCATCAAGATGTTCCATGCCTGTAAGCATGATGCCCTGATAATTATCAAGATAATCTTTTGTTTCTACAATGGCAGGTACGGCTAGTTGCACATCCGGGTTAAAAAACTCCAAACAAACAGTGCGCGTAAATTCAGGTTTTTTATGTAGAATAAAATGTGCCGAGGTGATGAGTCCGTCACAGCCTTCTTTTTGAATGCCAGGCAGTCCATTTAGTGTTTTGTTAGTGACATCTTTACCCAGGCCTTTTAATCGAAATATTTCGCCGGGCATTTCAAGTATGCGAGGTTCTCCAATCTGGCTGTGGCCATTTTTTTTATATTCGCTAACACGAAACTTAACTGTTTCCTGTTCGTGAATTTTGCCAAGGTTATGTTCAAGTCGTTCAACTTCTAACCAGGTGGCGTTGGGCGTGACCATTTTCCATGAGACGAGGTTGTCTAGCGTGGTTCCCCATGCAACGGCCTTTTTGCCACCGGCATTCATTGCAATGTTACCGCCAATCGTCGAGGCGTCTTGAGAGGTAGGATCTACCGCGAATGCGTATTGGCTTGCCTCTGCATGTTCACTAACACGTCGAGTGACGACGCCGCAGTCTGCCTTGATAGTGGGAACTTGCTCGTTAACGCCATCAAGTTGTTGTAATGTTATGGCACCAATATCATCGAGCTTTTCAGTATTAATGACAGCGGTATTACGCGAGAGTGGAATAGCACCGCCTGTGTACCCAGTACCACCACCTCGTGGAATGATGGTTAGGCCACAGTCGATACAAGCTTTAACAACCTCAATGACTTCTTGTTCTGAGTCTGGATGAATAATGACCATTGGAAATTCAACACGCCAGTCACTGGCATCGGTGGCGTGTGAAACACGGGCGAGTCCGGAGAAATCGATGTTATCAGGGCGTGTAATACGTGTGAGTTTTTTGCGCACTTTGTCACGGATGGCTTTTTGTTGATCAAACCAGTGCTCAAACTCACTAACCGCTTGTCGTGTTTTTTCAGCTAATTCAAGTGCCAGAGGGTTATTGTCTGCGCGAGCAATGACTTGATCGAGCCGATGATGCAGAGCGTGAGTCAGTGAATCACGCCGCTTAGGTACCTCGAGCAAATCGTCCTGGATGAAGGGGTTGCGGTTAATGACCCACATATCACCTAAAATTTCGAAAAGCATACGCGCAGATCGCCCGGTAACCCGCTCTCCGCGGAGTTGTTCCAGCGTTATCCACATTTCCTCACCAAGGAAGCGAATAACAATTTCACGGTCTGAAAAAGACGTGTAATTGTAGGGTATTTCGCGTATTCGAGTTGTTTGAGACATAATTCCAGTTGTCAGAGGTAATAAACGGCGAACATTTTAGCATGTTGCTGGTTTCACGGCTTGTTTACCAAGCAAAAATCATCGGTTTTGTACTATTTTCGTTAAATTGCCATATTAGACTTCATATTATTGGGATCTGAACGATAATGTTAGGTGTGGGGTACTTCTTTTTGCATCTAATTATATTAGATTGATCGTGTGGATTGTTTGACGAGCTAGAAGAGTGAAAAATGTCTGAGGATAAAACCAAATCAACTCCAACGTTTGATGGCGCCAATCGACGTGCTTTTGAACGACATCCTGTTGATATTGAGGCCAAAATTGTCGTAGCCGGTGCAGCGGCGATACACCGGAAAATCAAGGATTTTTGCGTTGGCGGTATGTTGCTGGTAGATGAGCAATATGAGCAGAAGGCCGGACTGCCTGCAACGTATGAGTTACATGAAGGTGACTTAATCGATATTAGTTTTTCTATAGACAATATGCCGGCATCAAATGATGAACAATATTGCCTGCATGCGAAGATTGTTCGTGAAGCGCTTGATTCATATGGGGTTGCATTATTGGAACCTGATTTGGCTGTTATACAGTCATTAATGGCCTTCGCTAAATCGACACGCCATCAGCAGGCAAATGTTGAGACACCTAATTCATCACGTAAGGTAAACACTGATCTTATTGCAGAGTGCACAGAGTTGGTAGTTGCCTGTTTATCACCACTATCAATTAAAACACATGAAACAATAGTTAGTTCATTATTTGAAAAATCGAAATTAATAAAAGACATTGCCGAACAAAATAAATATTTTGAGGCTTTGGGTGTTCTAAATAATAATAAAGATAATTTTCTTAGCACATTCACTCAAAGTGCAATTGAACATATGGCTAGTAGCCAGAATGGACAGCTCCCTGATACGAATAGCCAATCCGATGCATTTACGAATGAGACAATGGAGCTCGCCATTGTTGAGGAAGAGGTGCTTGACAACTGGTTGGCTGATACCGGAATTATTGAAAGTGTGCAGCGAACGCATAATGAGTTGTTAACTCAGTTGGCACGCCGCTTATCAGAACTATTTGCAGAACCTGTAGACAATGAGAACAATCCATATGGTCCTGCGTTGTTTACCGATGCTTTTAATGACGCCATATCATCCTTTGGTCTCGGGCACAAAGTGGTACTGGTTTGCCATGAGGTATTTAAGAAATTACTGACAGAAGTCGTTGGTGAACTGTATAAAAAATTAAATCAACATTTAATTGAGAGTGGGGTGCTACCTGATTTAACCTATGAAATTCCTCATGCAGAAAAAACAGTAAAAGAAGAGTATAAGGCCATACAAGAATCGGGCGAGGTACCTGTTAGCGCACCAAGTGAGCAGGTAGGCGAGATGCCTGTCAGCGTACCAAGTGATCAACCGGATATGTCAGATGATAACGATTCGATTCAGATAGAAGATATGTCGAATCATAATATCTATGAGCTGGTGTCTGAGTTAAGAACATTAAAGCGCCAACTTCATGAGAAAACTCAGAGACAAAATAAAGGTGAACCCCTGAATCAAGAGGGTGCTGGTTCTGGGCTACAAACAGAAGAAACAGTGGCTAAGGGTGTTCCGCTAACATCAAATGAAGTGCTGGAAACCTTGTCACGAATAGAGTCAAGTTGCACCGAGCTTAATCGTGATGATTATAAGGAACTGGTTTATTCATCACTTGCGAATACAGTGGATGAAAATGGCGAGGCAAAAGTTATTGCTCCACGTGAGAATCAGATTATTGATGTCTCAAATAGTATTTTCGACACAATTTTAACTGACGTACAAATCCCTGAAAGTATGCACAACTGGCTGGCTAGAATAGAAATGCCAGTATTAAAAATGGCTATTGAAGATGATTCATTGTTTATGGATCGGGAGCATCTGGTTCGACAGGTCGTTAATAAAATAGCTCAACTAGGTTTACTCATTGGTGAAGAGGAATCAGAAGGAACTACTGGTGTAAGAAAAGCACTTGATTGGCTGGTTAATTTAATTAGCACTGATTTCGATGGAAGCTTGTCTGTCTTTAATCGCGTCTCTGATCAATTAGATATCCTTATTAAAGCCCAGGATAAGAAGTATGAAGATCAGTTAAAACTGGTTGTAACAGATTTTGAAGCCAGTGAAAGCGAAGATGACTCAGTAGCCCCTAATCTTGAAAGTGAATTTGAGACCGAGGATGCATATGAAGAATGGTTGCGTCGTGCTCGCCGAGTTGAGGAAGGTGACTGGATATTATTTGATCTGGATACGGAAAATAGTAAACGTCTACGTGCAGCATGGGTTGCACAACATACGGGAAAAATTGTTTTTGTTGATGCAGTAGGTAGTAAAGATAGAGTTGTTTTCTTCGAAGAATTGGCTGCGTTATTACACAGTGGTACTGCAATGACGTTGGATGATGCCAATGAGCCGGCAATGGATCGGGCTCAATATTCTATGCTTCAGGAATTAAACGAACAATTAGTGTTTGAATCTACCCACGATCCATTGACGGGTTTAATTAATCGGCGTGAATTCGAGAAACAAATTGGTAAAGCCCTGATAAGTTCTCGCCATACTGATATTCGTCATGCACTGCTTTTTGTTGATCTTGATCAATTTAATGTGATTAACACAACCTATGGTTATGAAGCAGGGGACATGTTGCTAACGGAAGTGGCAAAGATATTCTCAGAATCACACGGTCATTCATGTGTGCTAGCTCGATTAGGTAGCGATGAATTTGGTTTGTTACTTGAAGATGTTGATCTTGAAGAATCACTAGAAATATCTGATGACTATATCCATCAAGCCAAAGAACATAAATTCATGTGGGATGACAAGCGTGTCTCAATGGGATTAAGTATTGGTTTAGTCACGATTAATAATCAGAGCGAAAGTATTACAAGCTTAATGCAAAATGCCGAGTCGAGTTGCGGTATTGCTAAAGAAATGGGTGGTAACAGAACGCAACTGTATCGTTCAGGACAAACACGCTTCTCTCAACGCACTGAAATGATAAACTGGGTTTCAAGGATCGATGAAATTCTGGATCAGGGTAAATTGAGATTACGTTGTCAAAAAATTCAGCCTATTGCTCCTGATTGTTCTGATAAACCTCATTATGAAGTGTTGCTGGTTTTGGTTGATGACAATGGTGATAGTGTTTCGATTCAGAACTTCATTGAAGCAGCAGAATGGTCAAACAGGATCCCGGATATTGATCGCTGGGTTATTAAAGAGGCATTGACCTGGGTTAGTAATAACCAGTCTATTCTTGATCATGTTGATTCTTTTTCTATCAATTTGTCTGGTCGATCTTTAAGTGATGAAAGGTTGGTTGATTACATCGTCAACATGATTGAAGAAACAGGTGTTCCCGCGAAAGCATTGTGTTTTGAAATAACAGAAACCATTGGTGTTGAAAGTCTGTCAGATTCGGCTGATTTTATTAACCGGATCAAAGAGACCGGATGTCATTTTTCTTTGGATGATTTTGGTAGCGGCATGTCATCGTATGCTTATCTGAAAAATTTGCCTGTTGATTATCTTAAAATTGACGGAACCTTCATTAAAGAAATGAAAACGAGTGTCAGTGATTATGCTGTTGTGAAGTCAATATGTGAGATTGGTCACTTTATGGGTAAGCGCGTCATCGCTGAGTATGTGGAAGATAAGGAAATTCTGGGTATGTTGGAAGAAATCGGTGTAGACTTCGCGCAAGGCTATGGCGTTGAAAAACCCTTGATGATAAATGAATTGCTAGCCCCACGTTAGAACGCTATCGTAATTTTAAAACAGATTATTTAAGATGGCAGACATCTACACGCTTACCGCCCCTTTATTAGTACAGTATCCCAATGGTGAACAAAGATTGATTGCTGATAAGTTCGCGCATTCGTCGGGAATGGTTTATGCCGTTCCATATTGGCTTGACGGAGAAATGCCGGCTGCATACCTGTTGCCTGGTGAGATAAAGGGAGAGGGTCCCTGGAAGATCGGTGATGTGATTGTGCGTTTACTCAGTTGTGCTGATGTTGAACACAAGATGCAATGGGCAGAATGGGAGCAATATTTATACTCGTGCGGTGAAGAGTGTCCGTATAATATTCCTTCTGAAAAACAGTCAATAATAAATAAAATGAGTTTTGTCGATTGAAGAAAAGAAATATTTATCTTGTTGACGCAAGTATCTACGTTTTTCGAGCCTGGTTCTCGATGCCTGATTCAATTGTAAACAGCGAGGGCGACACGGTTAATGCTGTTTATGGTTATGCCTATTTTTTATGTCAATTATTGGAACAGACTCAAGCAACACATATTGCAGCGGCTTTTGACGAAAGTTTAAGTACCAGTTTTAGAAACAGGATTTATCCTGACTATAAAGCTAATCGGGATAAAGCCCCCGAGGATTTGAAATATCAGTTTATGTTGTGTAAGAAGCTAACTGAAGTATTGGGTGTGAGCACTTTCTCAAGTAAGCGTTATGAAGCAGATGACTTGATTGGCACAATTGCGCATCAGCTAAAACGAAGCAATTTCAATACGACCTTTGTTACCAGTGATAAAGATTTATCTCAATTAGTGAGTAAGGGTGATTTTTTCTGGAACTATGCAAAAGACGAAAGACACAGTTATCACGATTGCCATAAAGTATTTGGTGTAAAGCCGGAACAAATGGTCGACTTTCTCGCGCTGGCAGGCGACAGTGTTGATAATATTCCAGGTGTTGCCGGGGTTGGTGCTAAAACAGCGATTGCGTTGTTAAACAAGTTTGGTTCATTGAAAAATATTTATACTCGACTGGATGAAATTCGAAATAGTGATATGCGCGGTGCGAAACGCATTCACGACTTGCTAAATGAGCATGCTGAATTAGCATTTATTTCACAGCGTCTGGCAACCATTGTACGCGATGCACCGGTCAAGGCAGGGCTGCGAAAACTTTCTTATTCATCACCGAGTGCAATGCGTATAAATCGTTTTTGTAATCAGCATGGTTTGGGTGATAAATTACGGCAAAGGCTGTTAAATTTTGCCGGTTAAGTATTGTTGTTGTCGAGTACACTGATAACCGTGTTTCTTAGTATTTCTTTTGCTGTCACGTCGAGTAATTCCCCATCGGGATCAGTGATATAAAACAAATCCTCAGCACGTGCGCCAAAGGTACTGATTCGTGCGTTATGAAGTTGCAGCTTGTTCTCATTAAGCGCTTTACCAATGCTGGCTAAGAGGCCTGCCCGATCGGCTGTAATCACTTCCATAATGGTATATTGATTACGCGTGTCGGTATCAAACTGAACATCCGTTTTCATTGTAAAATGTCTAAGTTGCCTTGCTGGAAGACGACTAATTTCATGATCGCTAGTAGACATTTCCGTTAATTTTTCATGAATGATTTCGCGTATATCATCCTGTTCTTGTTTTGAGGAAACCTCATTGCCATCAGGGTCAAGAATAATGTATGAATCGAAGCAATATCCCTCAGTTGAGCGAATAATACGAGCATCGGCAATATCGACACCTTTTTGTTCAAGAACAGATGTAACGAGCGCAAAGATAGCGCTGTGGACCTTGGTATGAATAAATACCTCGGTACCGCCACGGTCCATTGCATCGCGAATAATGATAAGAGGCAATTCACTTTCATTTAGTTGCGGTATTGAAATGGCGTGGCTTACTATTTCTTTAATGCTGTAGCGCAAAAAGTAATCTTCACTCAGTGTTTGCCAAAGTTTTTTAACACCATCAATGTCGATTTTTTGATCAGCAAGTTTTTGCAGGACTTTTTGCTGAATGTCCATAGCCAGTTCGGCATTATCAATACTGTTGAGACGTTTGCGTAACGCCTTAAGCGTATAGTTGTATAAATTTTCAAGTAGAACGCCTTTCCACGAATTCCAAACCTGTGGGCTTGTGGCGCGCATATCGGCAGTGGTTAGTAAATACAGCATATCCAGTCGTTCTTTATTGCCGACAATGTCAGCAAAATTATTTATGACATCGGGATCATTGATATCTTCACGTTGCGATACCCTGGACATTGTTAAATGTGAGCGCACTAACCAGGAAACAATGCTTGAGTCATAGTTGCTCATATAATGATGTTGGCAGAATCTAAATGCATCATCTGCGCCGAGTTCTGAATGATCGCCGCCGCGTCCTTTAGCAATGTCATGGAACAATCCTGCCAGATAAAGCACCTCTGGTTTTTCAAGTTCATTGATAACTTTGCTGCAGTGAGGAAATTCATCACTGAATTGTTTGACCGTAAAGCGGCGCAAGTTACGGACCACAAACAGCGTGTGTTCATCAACCGTATAGACGTGAAATAGATCGTACTGCATTTGTCCTGTTACATCTTCAAACGCAGGGATATACGCGCCAAGTATGCCATAACGATGCATGCGTCTGAATTCGTGGGTGATACCCTGAGGTTGACGAATGATTTCCATGAATATATTCCGACACTCCTTGTCATTTCGGAAGTCATCATCAATTCGGAATATATTGTTTCTTATTAATCGGATTGTTTCTGCGCGAACACCTTTTAGTTCGGGGTCTTGTTCTAGTAGTAAAAATATTTCTAACAAGGCCGAAGGTTGTTTGGAAAATATTTCAGGGTCAATTATCTCAACAAATCCCTTGCGAGACTGGAAACGGTCATTGATGGGAGTAGGGGTTTCTGACTCATGTTTATACAGAATCTCTTCCTGAAATAACTGCAACAGCATTTCATTGAGTCGGCTAAGCTCACCAACTGTTCTGTAATACTGTTTCATGAACTTTTCTACACCGAGTTGCTGCGCATCATCGATATAGTTGAACTGGCTTGCCAGGTCGCGCTGAAAATCAAACAACAAACGATCTTCTCTTCGTGAAGTCAAAAAATGAAGTGCCATACGTATCTTCCATAGGAAGTTTTGGTGCTCTAAAAGCGTTACGTATTCATCTTCTGTAAGGAATCCTTTTGTAACCAGGTCAATGAGACTATCTGCGCCAAAATGACGTTTGGCAACCCAGCCAATCATTTGTATATCGCGTAAACCACCGGGTGCTTCTTTTATGTTTGGCTCTAGTTTATAGGCGGTATCATCAAATTTTTCATGACGTGCAATTTGCTCTTCCCATTTCGCGCGAAAGAAATCAATGCCAGGCCAGATATGTTCCGGTCCGGTTTGTTCGCACATTTTTCCAAACATTGACTCAGAACCGACCAACAACCGCGCTTCCATTAAATTGGTTGCAATGGTGATATCATCGGTTGCTTGCTGAACACAATCAGCGAGTGTTCTTACGCTATGTCCTACCTCTAGACCGATATCCCAGAGGAAAGTGAGAAATTGAGTGATTGCGTCGTGCCATTGGCTATCATCTTCGCAGGGGAGTAAAAGCATCAGATCGATATCAGAATTTGGATGCAATTCAGCACGACCATAGCCGCCCACCGCAATTAACGATGGAGATGCTTCATCCTGATGTGTGCCTAGAAAATGTTGCCAGGCATGTTGTAAAACAACATCGATAGTTTGCGCGTGACGACGAACCAGTACACTGGCTCCAGTATCATTGTTGAAAGCATGCTGAATTTGTTGCTCGGACTGTTTCAGGTAGTCGCGATAATTTTTAATTTGTTCTGCGAGACTAAGACCAGCGGCATTCAGGCTGGCAACACTTGCTAAAGGTTCATTCATGATTAATTAAAGTCTTCATCTGGGCGTCGAGTGAGAACCTCATGGCCATTATCAGTGACGAGAATAGTATGTTCCCACTGGGCAGAGAGACTGCGATCTTTAGTAACAACGGTCCATTTATCAGGCAGGACTTTAACGGCGCGTTTACCAATATTCACCATAGGTTCAATGGTGAAGATCATGCCGGGTTCAAGTATCAGGCCTGTACCGGCTTCACCGTAGTGAAGTACTTGAGGTTCTTCGTGAAATTGTTTGCCAATACCGTGACCACAATACTCACGTACAACAGAGCAATGATTTTTTTCAGCATGTTGCTGAATAATGTGGCCAATATCACCCAGTTGAGTGCCCGGTTTAACCAGATCGATACCTAATTTCAGGCATTCCTGACTAATTCGGCAAATTCGCTCAGCCTGAACGCTGGGTTTACCCACCATAAACATTTTGCTGGTATCCCCATGGTACTCATCTTTAATCACGGTGATATCAATGTTGATGATATCGCCATTCTTGAGCCTTTTATCATCAGGAATACCGTGACAGACTTGTCGATTCACCGAGGTACAAATGGATTTGGGGAAGCCATGGTAATTGAGCGGGGCAGGAATAGCCTGCTGTTCATTCACAATGTAATCGTGGCAGATTTGATCGAGTTCATTGGTGGTGATGCCTGCTTCAACGTGCGGAGCAATCATCTCAAGGACATCACTTGCCAACCGGCCAGCAACGCGCATTTTTTCTATTTCTTCAGGTGTTTTTATTGTGACAGCCATACATCTCTTCGTTTTATGTGTGTTTCAGGCAATTTTAGTAAAAATTTACGTAAAATCAGTCTGATCCGTTGTTGTAATGGGGCAATTATGGTATAAATCGCGCGCCAGTTTGGCAAATCATATCTGTTATTGAGCAGCTTCGATAGCAGGTGACTATAAATCGCACATATTTCGGCACATTGGCCCGGGTGCTTGAGTCCTTACAATATATAAGGATATCAGGTTGGTCAGTGGGAAATATGGAGGCGCAACCCTAACTTAGGAGAATTATCATGGCGAATGTTTCCATGCGCGACATGCTGGAAGCGGGTGTCCACTTCGGTCACCAAACACGTTTCTGGAACCCTCAAATGGCCCCTTATATTTTCGGGGACCGTAATAAAATTCATATTATCAACCTGGAAAAGACCGTACCGTTGTTTAACGATGCGCTGAATTTCCTGGGTCGTATGGCTTCAAATCAAGGTCGTATTCTTTTTGTTGGCACTAAACGTGCGGCAAGCAAGATCGTTCGTGAAGAAGCTGAACGTTGTGGCATGCCTTTTGTTAACCATCGTTGGTTAGGTGGCATGTTAACGAACTACAAAACAGTTCGTCAGTCTATCAAGCGCCTTAAAGACCTTGAAAAAATGTCTGAAGATGGCAGCTTTGATCGTGTAACAAAGAAAGAAGCGCTGAACATGCGCCGTGAAATGGAAAAACTGGATCGTAGTCTTGGTGGTATCAAGAATATGGGCGGTCTTCCGGATGCTATTTTTGTTGTTGATGTTGGTTACGAAAACATTGCTATTAGTGAAGCAAAGAAACTCGGTATTCCAGTTATTGGTGTTGTTGATACTAACAATTCACCAGCAGGTGTTGATTACATCATTCCAGGTAATGATGATGCGATTCGTGCTATTAAACTTTACACAGCACAGGTTGCTGATGCAGTGATGGAAAGTCGTCCAGCAATGGGCAAGACAGAAGGTCCTGCTGACGAGTTTATGGAAGTTGATGCTGACGCAGAAAAACCTGCGAAGAAAAAAGTTGCCAAGAAGGCCGCTGCTAAAAAAGCAACGACCAAGAAAGCGGCAACTAAAAAGGCAACAACCAAGAAAGCTACTACTAAAAAGGCGACCACTAAGAAGGCAACGACTAAGAAAGCTGCAACTAAGAAAACTGCAGCGAAAGACGCAGCTGACGAATAACTTTTTACGAGGATTAGATAGATATGGCCATTACAGCCTCATTAGTTAAAGAACTGCGTGAACGCACTGGCGCAGGCATGATGGAATGCAAAAAGGCACTCGTTGAAACCGATGGTGACATTGATGCTGCGATTGAAATGATGCGTAAATCGGGTGCAGCCAAAGCTGACAAGAAAGCCGGTCGCGTTGCAGCTGAAGGTAAAATCGAAATCGCTAGCAGTGATGACGGTGCAACCGTTGCATTAGTTGAAGTGAACAGTGAAACCGATTTTGCTGCCAAAGACGATGGTTTCCAGGCGTTTGCCAAGACCGTTGCTGAATGTGCATTGGCAAACGAAGCAGCTGATGCTGATGCTTTATCAGGCATGGCACTTGCTTCTGGTGAAACAGTGGAAGAAGGCCGTAAGGCACTGGTTGCAAAAATCGGTGAAAATATTACGGTTCGTCGTTGTGAAATCATCAAGCGTCAAGGTGATCATTTAGGTACATACTCACACGGTGTAAAAATTGGTGTGGTTGTTGACCTTAAAGGTGGCAGCGAAGACATGGCACGCGATATTGCCATGCATATTGCAGCGAGTAAGCCTGTTTGTGTTAAGCAAGACGATGTTCCAGACGAGTTAGTTGAAAAGGAAAAAGTTATTTTCGCAGCGCAAGCGGCAGAAAGTGGCAAGCCTGCTGAAATCATCGAAAAGATGATGGTTGGTAAGGTGAAAAAATTCCTTAATGAACAAAGCCTTTACGGACAACCTTTTGTTAAAGATCCGGATCAAAATGTTGAAAAGCTGGTTAAATCTGCCAATGGCGATGTAATGAGTTTTTCTCGCCTTGAAGTAGGTGAAGGTATCGAGAAGAAGGTTGAAGATTTTGCTGCAGAAGTTGCGGCTCAGATGAAAGGCGAATAAATGACATCATCTCCATCACAAGCCTATCAGCGTATCCTGTTGAAACTCAGCGGCGAGGCGCTGATGGGTGATGGAGATTATGGCATTGACCCGGGTGTTATTAGCCGGGTATCTGGTGAAATAAAAGCCCTGATCGAAATTGGTATTGAGGTCGGTGTTGTTATCGGTGGTGGTAATATTTTCCGCGGTGCAGGTCTTGCGCAAAATGGAATTGACCGGGTAACCGGTGATCACATGGGGATGTTGGCGACGTTAATGAACTCATTGGCGATGCAGGATGCGCTAGAGCAGGATGGCCTGCAGGCAAGGGTTATGTCGGCGTTGAGTATTAATGAAGTCTGTGAAGACTATATTCGTCGCCGTGCAGTGCGTCACCTGGAAAAGGGTCGTGTTGTTATCTTCGCTGCGGGTACAGGTAATCCATTCTTTACAACAGATTCTGCAGCCAGCTTACGTGCCATTGAAATTGGTGCTGATATTATGCTCAAAGCAACCAAGGTTGATGGCGTTTATTCGGCTGATCCAGTGAAAGATGCAAGTGCAGTCTTGTACGAAAGTTTGACTTACGATGAAGTGCTGGCTAAAAAGTTAGCCGTCATGGATGCAACGGCTATTGTCATGTGTCGTGACCAAAATATGCCTTTACGTGTATTTAATATGAACAAGCCTGGCGCGTTGATGCGAGTCATTAAAGGCGAGAGTGAAGGTACGCTTGTCGAAAAGGGGAATGCAGCATGATTGATGAAATTCTTAAAGATGCAGA
>Ga0316207_10002349_pt1 | contig 19700 bp, 12 predicted proteins | sample 6weekpyrite_MG_FD_204943 | JGI IMG/M metagenome (GOLD analysis project Ga0316207, IMG submission 204943) | Microbial mat bacterial communities from mineral coupon in-situ incubated in ocean water Damariscotta River, Maine, United States -... | ecosystem: Environmental > Aquatic > Marine >...
TGCGACCGGAGAGAGCGAAGCGAACGTAGGAAGTGCCGGTGAAACTCGCGGAGCGAGGTTCCGTGGTGCGACCGGAGAGAGCGAAGCGAACGTAGGAAGCCCAACATTTCAGATCGGATTCTACTTTTTCTGGCTGTTTTTTCCAAGCTGATAGGCCTGCAGCAGGGCTTCCATCAATTCTGGATGTTGCGCCAGATCACTTATAGCCATGCTGCTGGCGGCAATCTCCTGCACCTGTTCGATTATTTTGTTTTTATGCCAGGCGGATTCAAAAGCCGCATAATCCAGATCATTCTCGCTGATATAATCAGCAACCATACCCGTTGGATTAGTGAACCTGATCGGTTCAGCCTGCATCATTTCGTATTCATAGGAATACAGATCAAAGTTATTAGCCCTGGCTATCAATGGGTACAGGTCCGGGATTTTCCCGCTGGCATGCATGTGCTGATCTAAATCCAGCTCGAATGAGGGAGAATGAGTTTTCCCCCTGAAACAAAATAGAATCGATGTGGTGATTCGGTTGCTCATGTGTTTTTTATAAGTAAAAAAATTTTTACCGCCAAGGTCGCAAAGGAACGCAAAGGTTTATTATTTTTTTTTTTGCCGTAGGCAAAAATAATAAACGGTTTTCCTCTGCGCACCTTTGCGACCTCTGTGGTGAATAGCCTTTAAGATGTCAGGGCCGTAAACAGCAACGGCAATTTCTCCGGCAGTTTTTCAATGTTATCAATAACAGTATAACCACCGGTTCCAAAAACATCCTGAATATAGTCATCAGCCTTTTTGTCCAGGCTAATGCAGTAGCTGTACATGCCTTTGGACGAAATTTCATCGACGGCTTTTTTTGTGTCGTGAATTAAATATTGTTCATCATCGACATCGATATCCGAAGGCTCGCCATCGGTGAGTATCAGCAATAATTTTTTATCGGCTTTTTGTGCTTCCAGATAGTGTGCCGCATGTCGAATCGCTGCGCCCATGCGCGTGGAAAAACCGGCTTCCATGGCGGCAAGCCGCGCTTTTACCAAGTCATCGAAATGCTCGCTGTAACCCTTGATGTGATAATAGCGAACATTGTGCCGGGTGTCTGAATGGAAACCGGCAATGGCGTATTTGTCGCCGAGCTGTTCGATAGTCCAGGCCAATAATGATACGGCCTCCTGACTCAGTTGCAAAATACTCTGATCTGAACCCTCAGGCACGTCATTTAATGAAGCGGATAAATCGAGCAATAACATCACGGCAATATCACGACCGTCATGTTTGTGACTCATGTTTATACGTGGGTCGGGCTGTGCGCCACACTTGTAATCAATCAGTGAACGAATGGCTACATCCAGATCCAGTTCGCTGCCTTCTTCCTGATAACGCACGCGCATATATTGCTGCGGTTTGAGCAGGTCCAGAATTTTCTTTAACTGTTTGGCCAGTGATTTATGTTTGTCCAGGATCGTATCAATATCAGCTGCGTTGGCATTCGGGTGAATGGATTCATACAGGCTCACCCAGTCAGGTTTAAAGGTGTGGGTGTTGTAATCCCACTCTGAATAATGCCGTGGTGGAAGTCTGTCAGTGTCAAGTTTTTCCGGTTCAACATCACGCTTATCTTCAAAGGCTTCTTCCTCATCACCTTCTTCGATAAATATCCACATATGGCGGTTATCATCGCGATAATCGACTTCGGTATTTTCGAAACGAATGTTAGGCGATTGATCACTTTGCAGACGGGTGCGAGCAATAAATACTACTGCAATGTCGGCCATGGCTTTGGTGCTGCCGCCATCATTTTCCACCGCTTTGTGAAAACGCTCAACAAAATCTAAAATATATTTGTTGGTGTAACCATGATTTTCATCCAGAATAGCGCGCGACAGCATCGCCAGACGGTGACGAATGCAGGATTCTTTTTCCGGATCACAGGCGCCTTCAACCGGCTTCGGGTGCAGGGCCAGTAAATGTTTACGCAGGCCGGGGTATTCCTTAAGCATCAGGTATTCTACCCGTGAATCTTCCAGGTGCTCGATGGCAATTCGTTGAAATGGGCTGAAGTTATCTGCAACAATGGCCGTGGTCCACTTTCGATGTGCCGCGATATGTGCAATCGTGACGCGGTAGCGATCCAGTCCTGAGACACCGTTTAAATCATCATAGACATCGGGAACACGAATACCCAGATGATCATAATAAGGTACGGGTTTTCGCAACTCATCGAAGCCGAGAGAGTACGGTACAAAGTAAGATTCGTCCTGCCACATACTGCGTAAATACATGTCCAGTTTGCGCTCGTTATCCATAAACAGGGTTCCATGGCGCTCGCGCTGGAGCATGGCCTTGCTGTCGGCGGACTGCAGGCTGAAGTAATCTTTCTGGCGTTCCGGATGCTTGCTGTAATTACGCACACCATATTCAATCCAGTTTTTCAGGCCTTCAAGTGACAACTGGTTCAATAGATAGGGTATTTGTTTTAATAACTCCGGAAAGCCCTGACTGGAGTGGGTTTTATGATGGCCATGAACAGAAGTCGTGGTGACATCCATCATCTCGAAAATAATATCGAGAAAATGCTGCATTTGCTCCAGTGTGCCCAGGCGGCGTGAGGCTTCCGGCAGGCATTGCATGAATGGTGGAATAGCCTTGCCATTGGGTGTGCGTGACATATCCCATACACATTTGGAAATGATTTCCAGTATGGGCTCGCCCAGACGCTGAGCCATATCCGGCATTTCTTCCAGATAAATCATCACCGGTTCCCAGCCGCGCCCGATCATGCAGACCAGTGATGCGCCGGAGAAGTACTTCTCGATACCGTCGTTGCTTAAATTGCGCAGGGCATCCTGGACGTAGTCTTCAAAACAGTCTTCGATCTGTTCGAAGTTGCATTTTAGTTTGCTACGGTATAGTTGTAGTTCGGTTTCGTTCATGATTTATTTTTTACCGCTAAGGTCGCAAAGGAACGCAAAGGTTTATTATTATTTTTTGCCTACGGCAAAAAATAATAATAAACGGGTTTTCTCTGCGCACCTTTGCGACCTTAGCGGTGAGAGATTTTAATCTTTTAAGAAAAAATGCTATCAATAGCATGATCCAGGGTGCTGCGAATATCCGCATCATCAGTAATCGGTCGCACCAGCGCCATACGGCAGGCGGCTTTGGCCTCAATGCCCTTGTTCATTAAATTGGCGGCATAAACCAGCAGTCGAGTGGATATGCCTTCATCCAGGCCGTGGCCTTTAAGGTTGCGGGCGGTGTGTGCAACTTTTACTAACTTGCCGGCGGTGTCTGCATCGATGCCGGCTTCTTTTGTAACGATCTCGACTTCAATTTTTGTATCCGGATAATCAAAATCCAGTGCGCTAAAGCGCTGCTTGGTGGACTGTTTCAAATCCTTCATCAGGCTTTGATAGCCGGGGTTATAGGATATAACCAGTTGAAAATCCGGGTGTGCGTCAACCAGCTCGCCTTTTTTATCCAGCGGTAAAGTCCGACGATGATCCGTAAGAGGATGAATCACCACCGTTGTGTCCTGCCGCGCTTCAACAATTTCGTCCAGGTAACAAATGGCGCCTATGCGTGCTGCAATAGTCAATGGACCATCCAGCCAGCGGGTGCCGTTGGCATCCAGCAAATAACGTCCAACCAGGTCTGATGCAGTCATGTCCTCATTACAGGCAACAGTGATTAGAGGTTTGCCCAGTTTCCAGGCCATGTATTCAATAAAGCGTGATTTACCGCAACCGGTCGGGCCTTTGATCATCACAGGCAGCCGTGCTTCATAGGCCGCCTGGTATAAAGCCACTTCATCTTCCTGTGCTTCGTAAAAGGGTTGTTCGGTTATTTTGTATTGTTCGATGTTTATATCAGTCATAGTTTTAAGCCTTTTAACAAGTTTTTTACCGCAAAGGTCGCAAAGGTACGCAAAGGTTTTAAAAATTATTTACTATTCTTTTAATGCCGGTTTTTAGTCTTGGGACATTAAAGTTAATTAACAGGCCGAGCTTTTTATTGCTTAGTTTTAAATATGATAATAATTTAGCTTCATCAATGGGTATTAATTTATCAACTGATTTTAGTTCAATAATAATGGAATCATTTATTAGCATATCAAGTCTGTAACCGACATCGATGGTTACATTTTCGTAATATAAAGGTAACTCAACTTGAGTCCGGACTTTTAGTTTTGTTGAAATTAATTCGTACCTCAGACAGCCTTCATAAGCACTTTCTAAATAGGTGTTCCAAATACCAGATCACTTGTGAATTTCCACGTTCGTGGTGAGCCCTTCGGCTTCGCTCAGGAGAGCCTTGTCGAACCATGAACGTGGAAATACTGTAAATTGAGTGCTTAATCTGCTTGTCCTTCGACAGGCTCAGGACGAACGGTAATTCCTAAAGTGGACTGGTATTTGGAACAGCTATTTAGAAGTCCAGACCCTAATGCTGAATGGACTTTCATTGCAGCATTGACAATAAGTTTGCTGGTGTCATTCAATTCCTTTTGCTGATTCATAATAAAACCTCCGTGTTTATTTTCTTTGCGTACCTTTGCGACCTCTGCGGTAAAATTCTTTTATTCTTTAAAAGTTATCCTAAACAAACTGTTGTGAAAAAAAACCCCCGGAGAGCGGGGGTTTTTCAATCTGTACGTTCGTCTTACTTGTGAACGCCCAGCTTGTCTCTCCAGCCCGGGAAGAGTGCGTCGGCATCGTGCTCGAATGATTCGAATGCGCGAGCAAATTCTTTATGCTCTTTCGCGTATTCGATTGGATCGACGCCTTCTTTCCAGCATTCGTAGGCCTGACGCAGTGAAATCGCGCCGGCAGCCGGGCTGTCGATGTGGCCGTAGGAACCACCACCGGCAGTGTTGATGACGTTACCGTGGCCCAGATTTTCGAAGAAGCCGGGCAGACGCAGGGCGTTCATGCCGCCGGAGATGATTGGCGTAGTGGGTTTCATGCCATACCATTCCTGATGATAGAACGGACCTGTGCAGCTGTCGCGTTCGATCATGTAAGCGATGATCCTGTCATCCTTGGAACCTTCCATCTTGCCGTAGCCCATGGTGCCTACATGGATACCGGATGCGCCCTGCAGGCGAGACATCTTGGCCAGCACATAGGCGGTGTAACCACGCTTGGATGAAGGGGATGTGACCGCTCCATGACCTGCGCGATGATAATGCAGGTACTGGTTGGGGTACTGGCGACGAGCCGTCGTTACCATGCCCGGGCCACCGACATAACCGTCAACCAGGAAGGCGACGTGGGAGGCGTTTTCACCGAAAGTTTCCAGAACGTAGTCGGCGCGAGCACACATTTCATGATGATCATCAGCGGTGATGTTGGCGGAGAACAGTTTGGCTTCGCCGGTTTCGTCCTGTGCGCGTTTCATGGCGTCAGCGACCAGAGGAATCACTTTTTTGGTCGGGCAGAAAACCTGGTTGCCCTGAGGTTCATCGTTCTTGATGAAATCGCCACCCAGCCAGAACTGGTAAGCCGCTTCAGCAAAGGGTTCAGGACGCAGACCCAGTTTGGGCTTGATGATGGTACCGGCGATATAACCGCCATCTTTAACAGGACGGCCGAGGATGCGCCACAGATCAGAGATATCCATTGCAGGACCATCAAACAGTTGCAGCATTTTAGGTGGAATGTAGAAATCCTGCATCTGCGAGTTCTTGATGTCTCCCATGCCCTGGTTATTACCAATCGCCAGAGTCAGGAAGGAAACCAGCATGGCGCGACCGTCAATAATGTTACGGTCGAACAGTTCATTAGGGTAGGCAATCTTCATGATGCCCCTGGCTTCATCGATGAAGTAAACCAGAGCGTCAACGCCTTTGGTGAAGTCATCGGTTGTTGAAACTTCAACATTGGTGCCGGTTGAAGATTCTGCGGCAAAGTGAGCCGCCGCTTCCAGGTAACCATAACCTTCAGCAGGTTCCATGGTGTAAGCCACCAGAATGTGTTTGCCATCAGCAAGCAGATTATCTTCGTTTAAGCTCAGGTCTGTATAGCGACCTGTTTGGTCTAATAAAGCCATGTTTAAAACTCCTCAAAATAAAATTAAAGGTATGAAATTCTTATTGGGCAGTTGCCGGAGGGTAGCGCGTCATTGTGACTTCCCTGTGGCCGGTAATAAATTTGCGTCACCGCCTGCCTTAATGGTTTGCGACTATACGGGGAATCATTCATAATTAAAATTCAGATATTTTAATTAAAAGCATAAGTTAAACCTTATGAATGTAACGTTCCGACAATTACGCGTGTTTGAAGCGGTCGCCAGCTGTTTGAGCTATACCCAGGCTGCGCAGGAGCTGCATCTCAGCCAGCCGGCTGTTTCTATGCAAATCAAGCAGTTAGAGGAGAATGTTGGTCTCCCCCTGTTTGAGAAAATGGGCCGGCAGATTTATCTCACTGAGGCAGGGCGTGAAATGCATCATTATTGCCGCAGTATTGCCGGGCAGCTGAGGGAGCTGGAGGAAGTGCTGGAACATATAAAAGGAATACAGCGCGGGCGTCTGGATATCTCGGTGGCCTCGACGGCCAATTATTTTACTACCCGTTTACTGGCCGCATTTTCCCGTAAATATGAAGGTACGACGTTTAGCCTGGATGTGACTAACCGCGAAACCCTGTTGCGGCAGCTGGAGCTGAATGAAAAAGATCTGGTTATCATGGGCAAGCCGCCTGAAGATCGGGATCTGGAGGCAACGGTATTCATGGATAATCCGCTGGTGGTGATCGCCGCGCCGGATCACCCGTTGGTTACGGCGAATGAGCTGGCTCTCGAAACCCTGCAGAAGGAAACCTTCGTGGTCAGGGAATCCGGTTCTGGCACCCGGATCGCCATGCAGCGTTTCTTTGGCGAGCATGAGGTGAGTCTGAGCACCGGCATGGAAATGACCTCCAACGAGGCCATCAAGCAGGCAGTGGAAGCCGGTCTGGGGCTGGGTATTGTCTCCATTCATACGCTGGAGCTGGAGCTGGAGGCGCGGCGGCTGGTGGTGCTGAATGTGCGGGAATTCCCCATCCTGCGCCACTGGTACGTGGTGCAGCGGCGGGGCAAGCGCCTGTCCCCGGTGGCGCAGGCGTTCAAGGATTTTGTCATTAATGAAGTTACTGGCCCATCAATATAAGCCTGGCGGGAGCAAGATCATTCATCGGCAGAAGATTTGAGCGGTGGCCGGGGAACTTTTCAGCATTCCCCTAGTCAGATTTGCAACTACTTCATAAATCTATGCTATAAAAGGCGCTATGACATTTCTTCGTACTAACGGGACATCCCGAGATGGTTTAATAGTGCTGGTGCTGTTTGCACTGGTATTTACGCCATTTGTCAATGCGGCAGCTTCTGCAGGCAGTTTCCTCGGTGCAGGTAAAGATGCGGCCAGGTGCGATAAGATGCAGAAAATGGATACACAGCAGGCGCAGTCGGAACAGATTGCCTCAAATTGCTGTAATGATCAGTACAGTAGTGGTGACTGCAAAACGCATTGCCAGAATCTTTTGCTCTCACATTTACCAGTGACAGCGTTGTTGGAGCCGTTTGCGTTTCAGCCCCGTTCGCTGCGCTCCGTGCAGTTATCATCCTCTAAAATCCTGAGAGGAGTATTTACCCCCCTGGATCCCCGTCCTCCCCGGGTCTAGTTTTTCTTTCGGGTGGGAACTTGCGAGTTCCCTGACACTGACTGTTTGCAGGTTAGAGTTTTCAGTTTGCCCGGTACAACCTTGTTTCAATCTATTGTTATATCTTTTATTGTAGCGGATATCTGATTGGCGTGACGCCGACCTGTCCGCTCGGATGACATCCGCAATGCGGCTGAGAGGATCTGAAATGAATAATCAGCGAATCGGGGTATTTTGGCCCACATGTTCGTCAGGAGGATGATGATGCTTCCCCATAAATTTATTGTGGCGGGTCTTGCCGCCAGTTTGTTTTGTTCCTCGGTGCTGGCTATAGAGCCTGCTGCAGATAATCCACAGGCGCGGATCGAGGCTACACGATCACTGGCTTCGGCGCTGAGCCTGTCGGGGGCAGTGGAAGTGGCGCTGGCCGATAATCCGAGTCTGGCGGCGATGCGTGCGCGTGCCGAGGCCATGGCGGCGATTCCTTCCCAGGTCGGAACCCTGCCCGATCCATCATTGAGCTTTAATGCTCTTAACCTGCCGATGGATACGTTTAGCTTCAGTCAGGAAGGCATGACGCAAATGCAGATTGGCATTGGTCAGGACTTTCCTTTTCCGGGCAAACTTGGCCTGCGTGAAGACGCTGCGGACTATGAAGCGCAGGCGGCGGGCAGCGAAGTCGATGAAACCCGTCTGTGGTTGATTCGCAGCGTCAAGAGCTCATGGTGGCGGTTGCTCTACCTGGACAAGGCGCTGGAGATCGTTGTCACCAACCAGGTGTTGTTACGCCAGTTCGTTGAAATTGCCCAGACCAAGTACAAGGTGGGCCAGGGTTTGCAACAGGATGTGCTGTTGGCGCAACTGGAACTGTCCAAGTTGCTGGATCAGGAAGTTCGTCTTAAAGGCATGCGCCGCAATGAGGAGGCGCGACTCAATGCGCTGTTGAACTGGCCTACCGAGCGGAGCCTGACTCTGGCGCATACGCCTGATTCCAAACTGCCGTCGTTGCGTGAGGAAGCCGCCCTGCACAAGCAGGCCGAAACCGCGCGACCCCTGCTGCTCGCACAACATAGTCGCATTGGCGCTGCCCGCAGCCGCGTGGATCTGGCAAAGAAAGACTATTATCCCGATTTCAATCTCGGCGCGGCGTACGGTTTTCGCAGCGGGATCAATAATGGCCTTGAACGCGCAGATGTTGCCTCATTGCGATTTACCATGAGTTTACCTATTTATACAGACACCAAGCAGGACAAGGCTATGGATCAGCGTAACAGTGAACTGCTGCAACAGAATTACAGGCTGCAGGACACGCTGCAGCAGGTTCGGGAAGAAATTTCGCGGGCCATGGCCGATTACTGGCGCGCCAGCGAGCTGGTGGTATTGTTCAAGACCGGCATTATTCCCCAGGCCCGGCAAACCGTCGATTCCATGCTTGCAGGCTATCAGGTAAACAAGGTGGATTTTCTCAACCTGGTGCGCGCGCAAGTCACGCTTTATAACTATGAAACACAGTACTGGTTGTCCTTTAGTTCAGCACAACAGGCACTGGCTGCACTTGAAGCCGTGGTCGGTAGCGAAACCATTTATGCAGGAGATGATTCATGAATAAAAATATAATTGTGGTTGCCGCTATTACGCTGGCGATAGGGCTCGGTGGCGGTTACTGGCTGGCGGGGATGAAAAAGGGGGATGGCATGGGCACTGCCACTGAAGATGGACGCAAGGTGCTGTTCTACCGTAATTCGATGAACCCGGCGATTACCTCACCGGTTCCGGCGAAGGATGAAATGGGCATGGACTATATTCCCGTTTATGCTGAAGAGGACAAGCCGAAAGAGAAAAAAGTATTGTTTTATCGTAACCCGATGAACCCGGCCATCACCTCACCGGTTCCGGCGCAGGATGAAATGGGCATGGACTATATTCCCGTTTATGCTGAAGAGAAGAAGCCGAAAGAGAAAAAGGTATTGTTCTATCGTAACCCGATGAACCCGGCCATCACCTCACCGGTTCCGGCACAGGATGAAATGGGTATGGACTATATTCCCGTTTATGCCGAGCAAGACAGTGGTAGCAGTAAAGAACCGACCGGTACGGTAAAAATTGATCCGGTCGTCGTGCAGAATATCGGTGTACGTACGGCAACGGCCGAACAACGCAGTCTATCTCATCAGATTCATGCGGTGGGCAGGGTGGATTATGATGAAGAGCGGCTGACACGCTTGCACCCCAAGGTTGATGGCTGGGTCGATGAAATCTTCGTCGACAAGACCGGCGAGTTTGTCAAAAAGGATACTATTCTTCTGGGTCTGTATTCGCCACAACTGGTGTCCAGTCAGCAGGAATATCTGATCGCTCTCAGCAATCGTGAGAACCTTGAAGGTAGCTCTTTCAAGGACATTCGTGACGGTGCGGAGGAACTGGTGCGCAGTTCACGTGAACGACTGGAGTTGCTGGACGTGCCCGAGCATCAGATCCGCGAGCTGGAAAAAACCCGCAAGATCAAAAAGAGTCTGCACATCCACTCGCCCTTCGACGGTATTGTTATGAAAGTCGGTGTTCGTGACGGACTGTATGTAACCCCGGCCACTGAGCTGTATATGCTGGCCGATCTGAGCAAGATCTGGGTCTATGTCGATATCTATGAAAATGAATTGCCCTGGGTCAAGCTGGGTGATACGGCCGAGATGAAAGTCGCGGGGATCCCCGGTGAAGTGTTCACTGGCAAGATCACCTATATCTACCCCTACCTGGAGAGTAAGACCCGCACTAATCGGATTCGGCTTGAGTTTAATAATGAGGATCTGCGTCTGAAACCCGAGATGTTTGCCAATGTCACCATCATGGCAAGCCGACAGGTGGATGCGGTGGTGGTGCCGTCTGAGGCTATTGTGCGTTCCGGTACCGATGATCAGATATTTGTGGTGCGCGCACCCGGAAAATTTGAACCACGAAAGGTGATCCTGGGCGTGAGTTCGGCAGGACTGACCCAGATTCTTTCTGGTGTAAAGCCGGGTGAAGAAGTGGTAACTTCCAGCCAGTTCCTGATCGATTCCGAATCGAAGTTGCGTGAAGCGACGGCGAAAATGATGGAAGCCATGCAGGCCGAGTCCAGAAAGGCGGCCGCTGAAAAAAGCGATAAGGCGGAGTAGGGGACAGCCATGATTGAAAAAATTATTAATGCGTCCCTGAAGGACAAATCCATGGTGCTGATTGCCGCAGTAATGGTGCTTGCTGCCGGATTTTATGCGCTGAAGAATACCCCGCTGGATGCGATTCCAGATCTGTCTGACGTACAGGTCATCGTGTTTACCGAGTTCCCGGGCCAGGCGCCCCAGGTGGTGGAAGATCAGGTCACCTATCCGTTAACCACAGCCATGCTTGCGGTGCCCTTTGCCAAGGTGGTGCGGGGTTATTCCTTCTTTGGTTTCTCCTTTGTCTATATCATTTTTGAAGACAATACGGATATGTACTGGGCGCGTTCGCGGGTGCTGGAATATCTCAACTATGTCGGTGGTCGCCTGCCCGAGGGTGTGAATCCGAGTATCGGGCCAGATGCGACCGGGGTAGGCTGGGTCTATGAATATGCGCTGGTGGATCGCACGGGGAAAAATGATCTGTCGCAACTGCGTTCAATTCAGGACTGGTATTTGCGCTATCCCCTGCAAACGGTACCGGGGGTCTCTGAAGTGGCCTCCATCGGCGGTTACGTCAAGCAGTATCAGGTAGAAGTTGATCCCAATGTACTGGCTAACTACAACATTCCTCTGTCTAAAGTGAAACGGGCCATTCGGCGCTCCAATAATGATGTCGGCGGTCGGCTGGTGGAAATGGCCGAGACCGAATACATGGTGCGCGGCCTGGGTTATATCAAGTCGGTGGAGGACTTGAATATCATTCCAGTAGGCGTGGACAAAAATGGCACCCCGATCCGTCTGCAGGATGTGGCTCATGTGCAACTGGGGCCGGAACTGCGTCGCGGTCTGGCTGAACTCAATGGCGAAGGTGAAGTGGCTGGGGGCGTGGTGGTCATGCGCTTTGGCGAAAATGCGCTGGCGACCATCGAAGGCATACGCGCCAAGCTGGAGGAACTGAAGCCGGGTTTACCCGATGGGGTGGAAATTGTGCCGGTCTATGATCGTGGTGATCTCATTGAACGGGCAGTGGATAATCTAAAAGAGAAGCTGATCGAGGAGTCCATTGTCGTCAGCATTATCTGCATCCTCTTTCTGTTGCATGCCCGTTCGGCACTGGTCGCCATTCTGACTCTGCCACTGGGTATTCTCATGGCCTTTATAGTCATGCACATGGAGGGCATTAATGCCAATATCATGTCGCTGGGCGGGATTGCGATTGCCATTGGTGCGATGGTCGATGGTGCGATTGTGATGATCGAGAATGCGCATAAGCATCTGGAACATGCGGCGCGCGACAAAGGTTCCGAGCTCACGCTGGATGAACGATGGCGGGCGGTTGGTGATGCGTCACGGGAAGTCGGCCCGGCGCTGTTCTTTTCGCTGTTGATCATCACCGTCTCGTTTTTGCCGGTGTTCACCCTGCAGGCACAGGAAGGGCGGCTGTTTTCGCCACTGGCCTTCACCAAATCCTACTCCATGGCGGCAGCGGCGATCCTGGCCATTACTCTGGTGCCGGTGCTGATGGGCTATTTCATTCGCGGCAAAATCATGCCCGAGGCGAAAAATCCGATGAACCGGGCGCTGCATTTTGTACACAAGCCAGCGCTGGCGCTGGCTATTGAGTGGCGCAAGGTGACGCTGGTCCTTGCTCTGATTTTGCTAGGTGTGAGTTATTACCCGGTATCGAAACTGGGCAGTGAATTCATGCCACCGCTGGATGAGGGTGACATCCTTTATATGCCGACGATGTACCCTGGTATTTCCATTACCAAGGCCAAGGAACTGCTACAGCAGACCGACAAGATACTTAAAAGCTTCCCTGAAGTGCATCATGTCTTCGGCAAGGTAGGGCGGGCGGAAACCGCAACCGATCCGGCGCCGCTGGCGATGTTCGAGACCACTATCAAGATCAAGCCAAAAGAAGAGTGGCCAGATCCGTCCAAAACGACCAAGCAGTTGATGGATGAAATGGATAAGGCGATCAACTTCCCCGGTGTCGCCAATGCCTGGACCATGCCGATCAAGACTCGCATTGACATGCTTTCCACCGGTATCAAGACACCGATTGGTATCAAGGTCAGCGGTCCGGATTTGAAGGTACTGGAAAAAGTGGGCGGTGATATTGAAAAAGCGCTCGCAGCCATGCCGGAAACGCTCTCGGCTTTTGCTGACAAGGCGGCGGGTGGTTATTATCTGGACTTTGATATTAATCGGGAAGAATCCTCGCGTTATGGTCTGACCGTGGGTGACGTGCAGGATGTAATCCAGACCGCCATTGGCGGTATGAATGTCACACAGACTGTGGAAGGTCTGGAACGCTATCCGGTCAATCTACGTTACCCACGGCAGCTACGTGATAACCTGAAGGAATTGAACCGGGTGCTGATCCCGACGCCGACTGGCGTGCAGATTCCTCTGTCACTGGTAGCCGAGTTGAAACTGACGCGGGGACCGCCTTCGATCAAAAGTGAAGATGCGAGGCTTAATGCCTGGGTCTATGTGGATATCAAAACCTCGGACATCGGCGGTTATGTGGCCATGGCCAAGGAAGTGGTGGCGAGTCAGGTGGATATTCCGGCTGGTTACAACCTGGTCTGGTCCGGGCAGTATGAGTACATGGAACGTGCAGCCGAGCGTTTGCGCATCGTGGTGCCGGTGACTCTGTTGCTAATCTTCCTGCTGCTGCATTTTAATTTCCGCAATATCGTCGAGCCACTGGTGGTGATGTTATCCATTCCCTTTGGTCTGATCGGGGGGTTCTGGCTGCTCTACTGGATGGGTTTCAATATGTCAGTCGCTGTCGCTGTAGGTTTTATCGCGCTTGCCGGTGTAGCGGCCGAGATTGGCGTACTGGTGCTGACGTTTATTGATCATGAAGTCGAAAAACAGCATGAGGCCAAAAAACGTGAGCATGGGGAGGACAGCTTTCTCGATGTCCGTGAAATCATGGCGGCAGTGCATCATGGCACCTCGGAACGTGTGCGGCCGATCATTATGACTGCGACCGCGATCATTGCCGGCCTGTTACCGATTATGTGGGGTAGCGGCACGGGTTCCTCGGTGATGCAGCGTATTGCCGCACCCATGGTCGGTGGTATGTTGACCGTAACCATTCTCAGCCTGCTGGTGATGCCGGTGATCTATGGCATAGTGCTGCAATTTCAGGAAAAAGCAAGAGCACAGAAGGCCAGGGCTAAGGCCGAAGCCAAGTGACGAGTGACGAGGGACGAGGAAAGCAAGGGTTCAACAGCTTATACTTTTGTCGTCCCTCGTCCCTCGTCCCTCGTCCCTCGTCCCTCGTCCCTCGTCCCTCGTCCCTCGTCCCTCGTCCCTCGTCCCTTATCTCATGCCAGATTCCTGATTTTCAAACCCTCTGTGAGCAGCTCGGCAAAGGCTGCCTGGGACAGGGGCTCGCTGAAATAAAAGCCCTGGCAGATGGTGCAGCCCTGTACCCGTAGATAGGCCAGCTGGTTTCGGGTTTCTACGCCTTCGGCAACGACCTTGAGACCCAGTCGGGTGGCCATAGCGATAATGGATTCTACAATGGCGGCATTGGCTGGCTCGGTGTCGATATTGCAAACAAAGGAATGATCGATCTTTAGAATATCAACGGGCAACTGTTGCAGGTAGCGCAGTGATGAATAGCCAGTGCCAAAGTCGTCAATGGAAATGTGAAGGCCGATGGCCTTCAGTTGTTCAAGTTTGCTGCGAACTTCATCATAGTCATGAATAAGCAGGTTTTCTGTTACTTCAATCTCAATACAATCCGGATCGACACCGGTTGTGGCAATAATATTTTTCACCTTATTGACAAAGTCCGGATGCCTGAACTGGCGTGGGCTGACATTCACTGACATGGTCTGAATATTTTTTCGATCCTTCTGGGAGCACCAGAGTTCAATCACTGCCCGGCAGGCATGTTCAAATACCCAGTGGCCAACGGAGATAATCTGCCCCGTGTCTTCGCTGATGGGGATAAACTTGTCCGGGGGAATCCAGCCCAGTTCTGGATGTTGCCAGCGCAGCAGGGCTTCTGCTCCAATAATTCGATTATGGATAATATCGATCTTAGGCTGGAAAACCAGTTGAAACTGGTCTTTTGACAGGGCCTGACGAAGTTCTGATTCAATCTCAAGACGCTCAATCGCTGCTTCGTTCATGACCGACGAGAAAAAATGATAGTTGTCACGGCCGGCGCCTTTAGCCTGGTACATAGCCATGTCGGCGTGCTTGAACAGGATATGGGTCGTTTCCCCATCAGTCGGATAAAAAGCAATGCCAATGCTGGTGCTGATTGACAGATTATGACCTTCAATGGAGTAGGCATCAGATATGGCGTCACGGATCTTATTAGCTACGATGGTAACATCAACACTGGCTTCACTGCTGGATGGGAGACTGGATAATAGAACAACAAACTCATCGCCGCCCAGACGGGCAACGGTATCTCCTTCACGCACACAGTTGGTCAGCCGTTTTGCCACCTGGGTAAGCAGTTTGTCACCCACAGAATGGCCAAGGGTGTCATTGACAGATTTGAAGTGATCCAGATCCAGCAACATCAGCGCCAGCTGGTTATGGCTGCGTGAGGCCTGGGCGATACCCAGATGCAGGCGATCCATAAGCAGTTCTCGGTTGGGCAGTCCGGTGAGGGTGTCATAATAGGCCAGATATTTTATGTGCGCCTCGCGCTGTGTGCGCTCGATCTCTGCTGCGGTGCGTGCGGCAAAAATTTGTAAAACTGATTCGACAAATTCGGGCTGTTCAATTTTATTTTCAAACAGGGTGGCGATCAGGCCCAGTGGTTTTCCCTGTGAGTCAAACAGAGGCACGCCGGAATAGGCTTCGATGTTCATTTCCACCAGGGCCTCGTCGTGGGGAAATAATGCCCGGACATTTTCGGCATAGGTTTTTGGCGTATTGCCAATGAGTTCCGCACAGGGTGTCTGGTGTGTCTGATAATCAATATTGCGACAGATCATACCGTTCAGATAATAAGCAAGGGTGAAAACAGTCTCCGGGTTATCATCCTTGATAATACCGACTATGACACAGTTGGCGCCGAGAATATTGGCCAATTGTGTAGCGATGGCCTGAAAAAAACTCTCACCAATAGCGGCTGATATGCCTTCGACAATCTGAGTGATGGCGGTTTCCAGTTGTTTGCGCTGGCTGATATCCTGAATGATGATCTGGATGACCTTGTTATTATCAAGCATCAGGGCGCCGGCATGGATATTGACAAAGAGGTTTTTGTTTGTCCTGCTTTTTATGGCAGACTCAAGCTGGGATGAATGGCCGGTCTCAAGTTGCAATAGCAGATCAAGACCATCATTTTGTTTATTGCTCAGAAGGTCATTCAGTCTGCGACCGGTGAGTTCCCCTGCTTCCTGCAGAAACAGGTTTCCTGCCGCCTGATTGACTTCGATAATCACTCCATTCTCATCGAGAAGCAGAATTGCATCAGGCGCCAGCTCTACCAGTTTGCGGTAACGTTGCTCGGCTGACAGGCGGTTGCTGTCCAGACTTTCCGTGTGAATGATCAGCGCTGTTTCCTGAGCAAAGGCCTGCAGAATCTGTATTTCATGATTGCTATAATGGTGGCTTAGTTTTTTTCGAGCTGACAGAAGCACGCCGACAGGATACTCACCAATTATAAGCGGCACAGCCAGGGCCGAACGAATGCCGAATTTCTTGACCATTCTCGGGCTTACTCGCGGATCGCTGCCGACATCCGAGATAGCTACGGGTTGACGTTGCTTGAAGACGGTGACGGCAAGTGAAGACTCGTCCAGCTTCAGCCGGTAGTGACCTTCCTTCCTGTATTGATTGAAAGAATCAATGACACCGACAAGCTCCTGCCTGTTTTCATCGAACAGAATCAAAAACAGAATTTCATCATCCAGAATGGTGTTGCCAAGCTGGATGATATTGGCCAGTAGTTCTTCATAATTCTGGCTGGAGTCGGCATGTCGCAGCAGGCGATTGCTGATGGCCAGAATTTCCCGGTGCAGACGCTGTTCTTCCAGCAGCAGGCCGAGGTCATAAGTCAGGAAACCCAGTTCATCGGTAGAACAGGAGACGGGTTTTACCGGTGTATCTGGTGAGTTTTGATTGAAATTATGGATAAATAACTGCAACGGCGTAAGGCTCTGGCTGAAACTGCGGATGAACAGCAGTGAGCCGGCAATGGCGAGGAATTCCAGCATCAGCCAGATGACAAATGTTTCAACAGTAAAGTAGCCGGTGCGGGTCCAGTAGTATTGCACCAGCATGGTATCCATAAGCAGGGGAACCAGTGAGGCAATCAGGAAAACACGAGTCTTGATGGTCAGCACGGGCTGTTTGCTATGAATATTGCCGAAAGCCTGGCCAAACAGATCAAAGAATCGGAAGAAAAAAGGCAGGCCGACAATGATAGAGACAATCAGGGCGACAAGATGAATCCGAAACCAGTCGACGGGCAGGGCAACAAAATCAGTATAGTATTCGGCTGCAATAATGACCGATGCCGGGGCCATGAGGATATAGCTCAGAAACAGGAGCCAGAAATGCAGGGGAAAACGCCTGATTTGCTGCAGTACTGCGGCGGCATTGTCAGCCGAGTCATTTTCAAACCATGCACCGAAAGGCCGGGCGAAGTGGCAGAAATACCAGTAAGCAAAGACCAGTGCGGCGGTAATGAAAACCGGCTCCAGCGGGGTGGTGAGTATGCTCAGCATCTGCTGAGGAGTGAACATTTCAATAAACAGCAGAAAGGACAGGCCGACAATGGGCGGCAATGTCCATGTCAGCAGAATCAGCAGCCGGTAGTGGCGATGGAATTTCTCTGGCGAGATCATATACTAATAATAATAGCAGCACTCTCACCCAGATAAACTGGATAATCATGTTTGTGAAATAATTCCCTGCAAAACAGGCAGAAAATTATTTCCAGGCTACGCATATGTTCTATGATCACGTACTCAAAATATTTGCATCAGTAAATCCGCATTAAAAAGTGTGGTTATACGCCAGGGCGCTGGTGTGCGATGTGCGCCAGATATGCCGTGTTCTGTAATATAATCCCATCGGCATTTCCTCACTTTCCCGTAAAGGGTTCTCAGTCTCTCAGCATAATATTTTCGTCATCTGCATGACATGGACTCGTCATATTCACTGCGTATCTTCGCCTGTATCGGGAGTCAGCTCGGTGGTGGATTCCTTATTGTTTATTATTGTGCGGCAATCAGGCCGCTTAAATTACCGGGAGATACATAGATGAAACAAGAAAAACTTACCTGCACGCTGCTTGCTGCTGCTGTGGGCGCCGCAATGATGGGTGTTGCCCAGGCCGGCCCTGTTACTGAGTCACCTGCAAAATGGTATGCTGACGGCAATAATGCAGTTGAGACTGCAAAACACCTTCACGCTAACAAGCATCGCGCAAAAAATGTCATCCTCTTCGTTGGCGACGGCATGGGCGTCTCAACTGTTACGGCCGCCCGAATTCTGGAAGGCCAGCTTCGTGGTGAAACGGGTGAAGAAAACCGGCTGAGTTTTGAAGTTATGCCCTATGTCGCACTGAGCAAGACTTACAATACCAACCAGCAGACTCCGGATTCCGCGGGCACCATGACTGCGATGATGACGGGTGTAAAAAGCAAGGCCGGCGTTATTTCCGTAAATCAGAATGTCTATCGTGGCGACTGTGCCAGCAGTAAGGGAAATGAGCTGACCACGTTCCTGGAACAGGCTGAAATAGCGGGTATGTCGACCGGTGTTGTAACAACTGCTCGTCTTACTCATGCCACACCGGCAGCGACCTATGCTCACACACCAGAGCGCAACTGGGAAGATGATCATGATCTGCCGCAGGAAGCGGTCGACAACGGTTGCAGGGATATCGCCCGTCAGCTGGTTGAATTCCCCTATGGTGATGGTCTTGAAGTTGCTATGGGTGGTGGACGCCGTAATTTCTGGCCGCGTAACATGGCCGATCTGGAAGATGCAGGTAAAACCGGAGAGCGCGACGATCAACGTAACCTGACAGAAGAGTGGGTTAACAATTACAATAATGCCGCCTTTGTCTGGAACAAGGATCAGTTTGACGCGATTGACACAAGTGAGACTGACCACCTGCTGGGTCTGTTTGATCGTTCACATATGGAATACAACGTCGACCGTCCCAGCGATATTGGTGGCGAGCCTTCCCTGACCGAGATGACCAGCAAGGCGATTGATGTTCTGCAGAAGAATGACAAGGGTTATTTCCTGATGGTCGAATCTGGTCGAATTGATCACGGCCACCATGCTACCAATGCCTATCGCGCGCTGACAGACACCATTGAATTTTCAAATGCTATCAAGGCTGCGATGGAAAAAACAGATGGTAGAGAGACGCTTATTATCGTCACGGCAGACCATAGTCATGTCTTTACCATTGCGGGTTATCCCACTCGTGGCAATCCGATTCTCGGTAAAGTGCTTGGTAATGACAGCCGCGGTGAACCTAAGAGCAACTTCTCGATGGCGGATGACGGCATGCCCTACACCACGGTGAGTTACACCAATGGTCGTGGTTACGCGATGCTTGAAACAGGTGGTGATACACGCTACAAGGCGCCGATTCAGGCCGGTCGCGTTGCCGATTTGACTGCGATTGACACCACGGATGAAGGCTTCCACCAGGAAACTCTGGTGCCGCGTAGCTCAGAAACACATGCTGCCGAAGATGTCGCCATCTACGCGGGTGGCCCGGGTTCTTATCTTATGCATGGTGTACAGGAGCAGAACTATATTTACCATGTCATGAATAAGGCTTCCAGAATTGACAAACGCAAAAAGGACAGAAGCGAAAATGGTTTCAGGATGAATGACTGGAAATCTGTCGATTAAACAACAACAACGACTGTTCTCTAAATTATCAGGGGTGCTTTTGCACCCCTTTTTTTGT
>Ga0316207_10002350_pt1 | contig 19697 bp, 32 predicted proteins | sample 6weekpyrite_MG_FD_204943 | JGI IMG/M metagenome (GOLD analysis project Ga0316207, IMG submission 204943) | Microbial mat bacterial communities from mineral coupon in-situ incubated in ocean water Damariscotta River, Maine, United States -... | ecosystem: Environmental > Aquatic > Marine >...
TTGCTACGGTTACATTAGCGACTGCGCCACCATTTGGCATGTAACGTACTTCCGGGTCTGCGCCCAAATGTCCAACCAGGATTACTTTATTAACTCCGCGAGCCATGTGCGTCTCTCCTTTCTCTCTACGTTGTGAAACCTACATTGGTTTCGATTAGTTTTATGCGTCTGCCCCAATATTGAAACAATCCGTGCCGGTACTATAGGCAAGGACTACCCCCTCATGCAAGGGGTAATTATAAGCCAATGATTTTATTAGCTTGCCAGCAGTGCTTCTACCGCTGCACGATCCAGAAGCTTATTATCCACCTTCAGATAGACTTCATTTTCTTCAACAATGACTACCACTTCAACCACACCAGTGACCTGCTCAAGTTTCATTGCCAAATCTTGCGCTTGCTCACTATTAAGATCTTTTACCGCCATGACTAAATTAGCCAGATATGTCGGTGGCCGCATAGTGATCGCCAACAACCACCAAACCGCTACCATGACAGTTGCAAAAATAAACACACCAGCAACACCTAGTTCACCATAAAGCCAGCCACCGGCACTCCCCCCCACAAAGGCACCCAGAAATTGCGAGCTGGAATACACGCCCATTGCCGTGCCTTTACGCGCAGCATGGGCTGTTTTCGAAACCAGTGAAGGCAAGCTGGCTTCAAGAAAATTAAATGCCGTGAAGAACAGCCAAAGTAAGATGAAAAATGCGATCGAATATTCATACCACTGACTCATGGCAAGCAAACTCACACCGAGAAGCGTTACGGCTGAAACAAAGATTTGTTTCATTTTGCGCTTTTTCTCGGCAACGATAATAAAGGGCACCATCGCACCGGCCGATAACAATAACACCGGCAAATACACCCAACTATGGTGCGCAAGCTCGATATCCAGACTGTCCCGCAGCACAAACGGCACAGCAATAAAGATCGAGGTTAAAATCGTGTGCAAAATAAAAATACCGGCATCAAGACGCAATAACTGCGTATCCGCAAGCACACTCAATGTCAGTCCCGGATCCAGTTGAGCATCATGGTGCATGTGACTGTGTGCAGGCTGAGGCACTTGTGTCCAAAGAATCACGATCGCAAGAACCGCTAATACGGCAGTAAACCAGAATATACCGGAAACCCCCACCCAGCTATTTAGTAATGGGCCTACCACCAGAGCCAATGTAAATGCGCCACCGATACTCATACCAATAACGGCCATTGCTTTAGTGCGCTGTTCTTCACGCGTAAGATCGGCAGTCAGCGCCATAATCACGGCAGCGACGGCACCAGCCCCTTGTAGGGCGCGACCAATAATAATCCCCATTAAACTGTCGGCCATTGCAGCTGCCACACTGCCTATTGCAAACAACAACAAGCCAATAGTAATCAGGCCGCGACGACCAAACTTGTCGGAAGCCATGCCAAAGGGAACTTGTAATAAGGCCTGAGTGAGGCCGTATATACCAATGGCCAGACCTATCAGAAAAGGACTCGCGTCCGGCAAGGACTCTGCATAGAGGGCGAAAACCGGCAAAATCATAAATAGCCCCAGCATCCGCGTCGCCATAATGGCCGCGAGCGAGAGCGAAGCACGTCTTTCAACCCGACTCATACCTGATGTGTTGCTTTCCATGCTTTGTTGTTCTTTATCTTGCATTAAAATTCCACTTTGCCTGAGTACAGCAAATCAGCGTATATTAGCAGGTTGACTGAACAGCTGGAAATTCGATGGACAAGATCAGCCTTCGTGGTGCACGAACTCACAATTTAAAAAATATTGATATCGATTTACCCCGCGATAAATTGATTGTTATTACCGGACTTTCGGGTTCAGGGAAATCATCACTGGCCTTTGACACCATCTATGCTGAGGGCCAGCGACGCTATGTTGAGTCCTTATCGGCCTATGCGCGTCAATTTCTCTCCATCATGGAAAAACCGGATATTGACCACATTGAGGGGCTATCTCCGGCTATCTCCATCGAACAGAAATCAACCTCACATAATCCACGTTCCACAGTCGGCACGGTGACTGAAATTTATGATTACCTACGACTGTTATTTGCCCGCGTAGGTGAACCGCGTTGCCCCGAACACAATACCACCCTCGATGCCCAGACGATTAGCCAAATGGTCGATCATGTTTTAGAACTTGATGAGGGGGCGCGGATGATGTTGTTAGCGCCTGTTGTGCAGGGTAAAAAGGGTGAACATCACAAGTTACTCACTGAACTGCGCTCACAAGGTTATATTCGAGCTCGTATCGATGGCGAGATTTTTGAACTTGATGAACCACCTGAGCTGGATTTACGTAAAAAACACACCATTGAAGTTGTCGTGGATCGATTCAAAGTACGCGAAGATATTAAACAACGCCTGGCGGAATCATTTGAAACCACTATCAATCTGACTGATGGCATTGCACGTGTTGCCTGGATGGATGGTAGCCAGCCTGATACAGACTTCTCAGCCAAATTTGCCTGCCCTGAATGTGGGTACAGCATTACCGAACTTGAGCCACGCATTTTCTCTTTTAATAATCCTGCCGGTGCTTGTCCGGAGTGTGACGGTATTGGCGTTCAGCAATTTTTTGATCCAGCCCGTGTTGTTAAACATCCGGAAGTGTCATTAGCCGGTGGCGCGGTTCGTGGTTGGGATCGTCGTAATGCCTATTATTTCCAGCTCTTAAAAGATCTCGCTAAACATTATAAATTTGATGTTGAATCGAATTTCGAAGACTTGCCTGATGCCATTCAAACAGTACTTTTACATGGCAGTGGTGATGAAGAAATAAGCTTTAGTTATTTTAATGACAAGGGCAAAGGTAAAAAACGCAAACATAGTTTCGAAGGCATTATTCCGAACATGAAACGTCGATACCGTGAAACAGAATCCAACGCGGTGCGAGAAGAACTGAGTAAATACGTTAGCCACCAGCCGTGTACCGAGTGTGATGGCAGCCGTTTAACCACCGCTGCTCGTCATGTCTTTATTAGTGAACACCGTATTGATCAAATCACCGCCCTGCCCGTTGATAAGGCACGTGCATTTTTCACGGATTTAAAATTAACCGGTCGCCGTGGTGAAATTGCCAGCAAGATCCTCAAAGAGATTAATCAACGACTCAGTTTTCTGGTTAATGTCGGGCTCGACTACTTGAGCCTGCAGCGCAGTGCTGAAACTCTGTCAGGGGGTGAAATGCAGCGTATTCGTCTTGCCAGCCAAATCGGTGCGGGGCTGGTCGGTGTGATGTACGTACTGGATGAGCCCTCTATTGGCTTGCACCAGCGTGACAACCAGCGTTTGTTGGACACGCTGTTTTATCTACGTGATTTGGGCAATACGGTGATTGTTGTCGAACATGACGAAGATGCGATTCGCAGTGCCGATCATGTTGTCGATATTGGGCCGGGCGCGGGTGTCCATGGAGGGCATGTTGTTGCCCAGGGTAGCTTTGATGACCTACTAAAAAGTAAGGACTCACTAACCGGACATTACCTGTCTGGTAAGGAGTGCATTGAAATTCCATCCGAACGAACGCCCAATGATGCCAATCGGCAAATTACATTACATGGTGCATCGGGAAATAATTTAAAGCATGTTGATGTTGATATTCCAGTTGGACTCATGACCTGTGTAACCGGCGTGTCTGGCTCGGGTAAGTCGACCTTGATAAACGACACCCTGTATCGTGCGGCTCATTTAAGTGTCAACCGCAGCGGCGACGATCCGGCACCCCATGAATCCATTCAAGGTCTGGAACATTTCGACAAAGTCGTCGACATCGACCAAAGCCCAATTGGTCGAACACCGCGTTCAAATCCGGCCACCTATACGGGCTTATTCACCACCATTCGCGACCTGTTTTCACAAACTCAAGAATCACGTTCACGTGGTTATACGCCGGGACGTTTCAGCTTTAACGTCAAAGGGGGGCGCTGCGAGGCCTGTCAGGGTGACGGGGTCATAAAGGTCGAAATGCATTTTTTACCGGATATTTATGTGCCGTGTGATGTGTGTAAAGGAAAACGCTATAACCGGGAAACCCTGGATATTCGGTATAAAGGCAAAAATATCCACGAAGTACTGGAGATGACGGTTGAAGAGGCTCTTAGCTTTTATGCCAACGTACCGGTGGTTGCGCGTAAATTACAAACGTTGATGGATGTCGGTCTCACCTATATCTGCCTCGGGCAAAATGCGACCACCCTCTCTGGCGGTGAAGCACAACGCATTAAGCTCTCCAGAGAATTATCAAAGCGCGATACGGGTCGTACCCTCTATATTCTCGATGAACCAACCACCGGCCTGCATTTTCATGATATCAAGCAGCTTTTAGGGGTATTGCATCGCCTTCGTGATCACGGCAACACCGTTGTGATCATCGAGCATAATCTCGATGTCATCAAAACTGCAGATTGGCTCATCGATTTAGGTCCTGAAGGCGGTGATAAAGGCGGTGAAATCCTTATCTGTGGCACACCTGAAGCGATAGCCGAGCATCATTCTTCCTATACGGGTCATTTTTTAGCACCTATCCTCAAAAAAACTTAAGTTTCTGGTGGTTTTGCCGATACCCCCTATGAATACAGGGACATAGCGAACTGGTTTCATGCTAAAAGCCATGTACAATGAGTGGTATAACAACGCTCAATGGATTGAGACAACAAAGGGGAATAGTAATGCGTATCGCATTGCTTGAAGACGAAGAGCATCTTGCCAAGCTCGTAAGCCTGTGGCTTGAAGAGCGCGGTTACCAATGCACGCATTTCAGTGATGGCCGTCAAATGATCAATGCCCTCAAGCATGATTCCTTTGACCTTCTTATTCTTGACTGGATGGTCCCTGAAATTGATGGTGAAGGTGTCCTACGCTGGGTAAGAGAAAATCTCAGCTGGCCAATACCTGTTGTTTTCATGACGCAGCGCGACAATGAAGACGATATCGTCAAAATACTCTCTCTTGGCGCTGATGATTATCTAACCAAACCCATCCGTGAACGTGAAATGATGGCTCGCATTACTGCGCTTGCCCGACGAGCGAATGTACTTGGAACCAATCAGGATAACCTGCAATTTGGTGATTATGCGATTAATCTTGCCAGCAATACCGTCACCCGCAATGGCGACACTATTAAGCTTACCCAAAAAGAATTCGAGCTGGTGCTGTTTTTATTCAGAAATGTGGGGCGGATTGTCTCACGAGGTCATATGCTTGAAAGCGTTTGGGGACACAGCAAGGACATCAATACGCGTACTGCCGACACACACATCAGCCGCATTCGCAATAAATTAGGATTAGTCCCTGAAAATGGCTGGCGGATTAGCGCCATCTATCATCATGGTTATCGTCTTGAACAGCTTCAAGCCGATAGCAACACGACCCACCACTAGTCTTTACCTAACGCTCCCAGCTCCTTAATTACTTTACGTAATGCGATACGCTGCTGCTGCGGAAGACGCATCCAGTCAGATGCTATCTCGAATGCTTCCTGACTAAGTTCACCGGCATGGCGGTAGACTTCTTGCTCTGTCTCTGTGTGAGTATCTTCATCACTAGCACGCATCACACCCTGACCTGAAAACAGCCAGTTTGAACGCACATTCAACAAAGTCGATAATTTAACCATCTTGGATGTGGGTGGAAATTCAGCACCCTCAAGCCATTTCTTGGCCACACGATGACTGACACCTAACATCCTCACCAGCGAAGACTGACGCCCCATCCCCTTTTGCGGTACACCGGCGTCATCCAGTGCAGCATTCAATCTTTCAGAGAATTTTTGGGCTTCACGATTCATTTATTATTATCCTGTACCTGTCTTATTCTTGTCGATAAGTGTAGCCGATATGGTTAGGCTGTCAACAGTATGATCAGGCTCTGCGAGGATTCAACGAATAGAGCAAACATAAAAAAAGCCAGGCAATTGCCCGGCTTCTTTTTGAAGATATAAAGCGTTAAGAATCTTTACTCAACCACTTCCACTTCATCTGTATCAATTTCAGGACGGTCAACTAGCTCAACATAAGCCATTGGTGCCTTATCGCCCGCACGCAGACCACACTTCATAATGCGCAAGTAACCACCTGGGCGTTCTGAGTAACGTGGACCTAATTCGTTGAACAGTTTTGTCACAATTTCACGGTCACGAAGACGTGAAAAAGCTAAACGGCGATTTGCCACACTGTCGCTTTTACCTAATGTAATAAGTGGCTCTGCAACACGGCGAAGCTCTTTTGCTTTAGGTAAAGTTGTTTTAATCAACTCATGGCGCATTAATGATGCTGCCATATTACGGAACATAGCCTTACGGTGGCTGCTGTTGCGATTTAGTTGACGACCGGATTTACGATGTCGCATCGTTAGTACCTCAAAATAGTAATCTAGTCAGAACGCTTTAATTAAGCGCTCTGTTTTTCTTTTTCTTGCAAACTCGCTGGTGGCCAGTTTTCAAGACGCATTCCCAGTGACAGACTACGCTGTGCCAGGACTTCTTTAATTTCAGTCAATGACTTCTTACCTAAGTTAGGCGTTTTCAACAACTCAACTTCTGTGCGTTGAATAAGGTCACCGATGTAATAAATATTTTCTGCTTTCAAACAGTTTGCAGAGCGAACTGTCAGTTCCAGATCATCAACCGGACGCAGCAAGACTGGATCAATCTCGTCTTCCTTCGCTTCAGGTTCAGATTCTTCATTACCCTGCAGGTCAACAAAGATGGCTAGTTGGTCACGCAAAATATTAGCCGCACGACGAATAGCTTCTTCAGGATCAATTGTGCCGTTTGTTTCAACGTCAAAAATCAACTTATCCAGATTAGTACGCTGTTCAACACGCGCGCTATCAACAGTGTAGTTAACACGGTGAACCGGGCTGAATGACGCATCTAACTGTAAGTTACCAATTGGACGATCTTCTTCTTCAAAGCTGACACGCTGTGATGCAGGTACATAACCGCGACCACGTTCAACTTTGATAGTCATGTTGATATCGCCTTCCTTCGTCAGGTTAGCAATAACCAACTCAGGGTTATTAATTTCAACATCATGTGTTAACTGAATATCACCTGCAGTCACAGGACCGATGCCAGATTTGCTCAATGTCAAACTGACTTCATCACGACCGTTTAGAACGATAGCGAGACTTTTAAGGTTAAGCAGGATATCAATAACATCTTCCTGAACACCTTCGATAGAAGTGTATTCATGTAATACGCCATCAATTTCAACTTCAGTCACTGCACAACCAGGCATGGACGACAGCAGGATACGGCGTAATGCGTTACCTAATGTGTGACCAAATCCGCGTTCAAGTGGCTCAAGTGTCACTTTAGCGTGGTACTCGTCTGACACCTGCACGTCTACAACGCGTGGCTTCAGGAATTCCGTAACAGAACCTTGCATATAAAAGGCCTCTTTTAATTATCCAATTAAGCTGGTTTTACTTCGAGTAAAGTTCTACAACCAGATGTTCATTAATGTCTGATGACAGATCAGTACGTTCTGGCACAGATTTGAACACGCCGGTCAATTTCGCTGTATCAACATTCAGCCATTCAGGAATTGAACGCTGTTCTGCCAATTGTGCAGAATTCTTAATACGCAGCTGTGCTTTTGATTTTTCGCGAATCGCGATTTCATCACTGGCGTTCACCTGGTAAGAAGGAATTGTAACGCGACCACCATTTACGCTGATTGCACCATGACGAATTAATTGACGCGCTTCATCACGTGACACACCAAAACCCATGCGGTAAACAACATTATCGAGTCTAGACTCAAGAAGTTGTAACAAGTTTTCACCTGTTGAGCCTTTAAGGCGATCTGCTTCTTTGTAGTACATACGGAATTGCTTTTCTAAAACGCCATAGATGCGACGTAATTTTTGCTTTTCACGTAACTGGGTAGCGTAATCAGAAAGACGAGTACGACGTTGACCATGTTGTCCCGGTGGGAACGCACGGTTTTCCATTGCACACTTACTGGTGTAACACTTTTCACCCTTAAGGAATAATTTTTCACCTTCGCGACGGCAAAGACGACATTTAGGTCCAATATAACGAGCCACTTTATCTCTCCTGCCTTAAACGCGACGTTTCTTCGGTGGACGACAACCATTATGTGGTATTGGCGTCACGTCAGTAATGTTAGTAATTTTAAAACCATGGTTATTAAATGCGCGAACTGCTGATTCGCGACCAGGACCAGGACCTTTAACGTTCACTTCCATATTCTTCATACCCATATCTTCAACCATTTTGCTAACGCGTTCCGCAGCAACCTGGGCGGCAAATGGAGTACTTTTACGAGAACCGCGGAAACCAGAACCACCGGCAGTTGCCCATGCAAGTGCATTGCCCTGACGGTCGGTGACCATGATAATCGTGTTATTGAAGGAAGCGTGTATATGCGCAATCCCGTCTACAACGTTTTTCTTGACCTTTTTACGAGTCTTTGTTGCTGGCTTAGCCATAAAGGTTACCTGTTATCCTAAATTCTATTATCGACGAACCGGCTTACGCGGTCCCTTACGAGTACGAGCATTCGTCTTGGTACGTTGACCACGAAGTGGTAAACCACGACGATGACGTAATCCACGGAAGCAGCCCAAATCCATCAAGCGCTTGATATTCATGGACACTTCACGACGCAAATCACCTTCGATGCTGAACTTCGCTACTTCTGTACGTAACGCTTCAACCTGCTCTTCGGTCAAATCTTTCACTTTCATCTCAGGTGCAACACCTGAATCTGAACAGATCGCCTTAGCGAGACTATTACCTATGCCGAAAATCGACGTTAGGGCGATCACAGTGTGCTTGTGAGGCGGTATATTAATGCCTGCTATACGGGCCATTCACTTATCTCCAACTTTCAAACGCTTACGCGGTTTATTCTTCGCCAGTACCCCTGGCAGAAAAGGCCGCAATTATACTGATTTTACTGGTCAAAACCAATCAATTCGGGGCGATTAACCCTGACGTTGCTTATGACGACCATTTTTACAAATAACACGTACGACACCTTTGCGGCGAACCACACGGCAATTACGACACATACGTTTTACAGAGGCGCGGACTTTCATCGTTTAGCTCCAGTAATTCCTTAAAATTCAAATATTTGGTGTCTGCGTCTAGCGCAAACCACCCTTCATGTTGGCCTTTTTCAGCATGCCTTCATACTGATGAGACATCAGGTGAGATTGCATCTGGGCCATAAAGTCCATTACGACTACTACAATAATCAGCAAGGATGTACCACCGAAGTAGAACGGTACTTGCCAATACAAAATCAAAAACTCAGGTAACAGACACACTGCGGTGATATAAATCGCACCCACCATGGTCAATCTACCCAGCACACCGTCAATATATTCAGCGGTCTGCTTGCCTGGACGAATTCCCGGAACAAATGCACCGGATTTCTTCAGGTTGTCTGCTGTATCCTTCGAGTTGAATACCAGCGCTGTATAAAAGAAACAGAAAAACATAATGGCTGCAGCATAAAACGTCACATAAAGTGGCTGCCCTGGTCCAAGTTTCGCTGCGACATCTGCAACCCACTCAAACCCTGGTGTTCTACCTAACCAACTACCAATTGTTGCCGGGAACAAAATAATGCTCGAGGCAAAAATAGGTGGAATAACACCTGCCATATTCAGCTTTAGTGGCAGATGTGATGTTTGACCACCCATCATCTTGCGACCTTGCTGGCGTTTTGCGTAGTTCACCGTAATTCGACGTTGACCACGTTCAACAAATACTACAAATGCAGTGACGGCAATCGCGAGTACAATTAAAAACAGTACTAACACTGGTGCCAACTGACCTGTACGCGACAATTCCAGCGTACCGCCTATTGCAGCAGGCAAACCTGCAACAATACCTGCAAAAATAATCATCGAAATACCGTTACCGATACCTCGCTCTGTAATCTGTTCACCTAACCACATTAAGAACATGGTACCAGTGACGAGTGTTACCGCTGCAGTAAAGATAAAACCGTTACCACCAACCGGAACAACTGCCTGACCAGCAATATTCTGGCCTTGCAACGCAATCGCAATACCGACTGCCTGAAAGCTTGCTAATACAACCGTTGATCGGCGTGTATAAGTCGTTATCTTGCGACGACCTGCCTCACCTTCTTTTTTCAACTGCTCCAGCTTCGGTACTACTACTGTCAGCAGCTGCATAATAATCGATGCCGAAATGTACGGCATAATGCCGAGAGCAAAAATCGACATACGCTCTAAAGCACCACCAGAGAACATGTTAAACATGCCAAGAATGCTGTCGCGCTGTTGATCAAACAATGATGCCATTGCTACAGGGTCAACACCTGGAACCGGTATAAATGTACCGATTCTAAAAACTAACAGTGCACCAATCAGGAAAAACAAACGCTGGCGAATTTCTGTCAGACGACCTGCGCCGCCCATACCACCTGCCATTGCTGCTCCGGATGCGGCCATTAATCTTCGATCTTGCCGCCGGCCGCTTCGATAGCTTCGCGCGCGCCTTTAGTTACGCGTAAACCGCGAACAGTAACAGCCTTGTCGATTGAACCAGAAAGAATTACTTTGGCTCGCTTGACGTTATTACCTAAAACATTTGCTGCCTTTAAAGACATCAGATCAACAACGTCATCTGCACACATCGCTAATTCGTGTAAACGAACTTCTGCGGTTGTCATACCAATGCGTGATGTAAAACCGCGTTTTGGCAAACGGCGTTGCAGTGGCATTTGACCACCTTCAAAACCAATCTTTGGCATACCGCCTGAACGTGACTTTTGACCTTTAACACCACGACCACCGGTTTTACCTAAACCACAACCGATACCACGGCCACGGCGTTTTGGATTCTTTTTACTGCCAGCAGCTGGCTTGAGTGTATTGAGACGCATCTCAGGCTTCCTCTACTTTAAGCATGTAAGAAACTTTGTTAATCATGCCGCGATTTTCTGGTGTATCAATGACTTCAACCGAGTGATGCATACGGCGCAGACCCAGACCCGCAACACAGGCTTTGTGTTTGGCTAGTCGCTTGCAAGTACTACGTACCAGCGTAACTTTGAGTTTTTTATCAGCCATGACGGTTTATCCTAAAATTTCTTCTACTGTCTTGCCGCGCTTGGCTGCAATTGATGCAGGTGAAGCCATATCACGAAGACCATTAATTGTTGCGCGAACAACGTTAATTGGATTATTTGTGCCGATACATTTAGCCAGTACGTCACGAACACCAACCACTTCAAAGACAGCGCGCATTGCGCCACCAGCAATAATACCGGTACCTTCTGATGCAGGCTGCATGTGAACGCGTGCTGCACCATGACGTGCCATCATCGCGTACTGCAATGTGCCACCATCCAGATCAACAGTAATCATACCGCGACGTGCTGATTCCATTGCTTTTTGAATTGCAGCAGGCACTTCGCGTGCTTTACCGTAACCAAAACCAATTTTACCGTTACCGTCACCGACTACTGCGAGAGCGGTGAAGCTGAAGATACGACCACCTTTTACCACCTTGGCAACGCGATTAACGTTAACCAGTTTTTCAATGAAGTCGTCTTGTTTCTGTGTTTGATCAAACTTAGCCATGACTCAACCCTAAAATTAAAATTGCAGGCCATTCTCACGAGCAGCATCGGCAAGAGCCTTAATGCGTCCGTGATACATGTACCCAGAGCGATCGAATGCAACGTTTGTTACACCGGCCTTTTTTGCTCGTTCAGCGAGAACCTTACCCACTTCCGCCGCTGCAGAAGAATTACCTGATCCTGAAAGTCCTTTTTTAACTTCAGAGTCAAGCGTAGATGCACTTGCTAATACTTCGCTACCATTAGGTGCAATAACCTGCGCATACATATGGCGCGGTGTGCGGTGAACCGTTAAACGGTCCATACCCAGTTCGCGAATCTTACTGCGTCCGCGACGAGCGCGACGTAAACGTGATGTCTTTTTATCCATGATTAGCTACCTTACTTCTTCTTCGCTTCTTTACGTACGATATGTTCGCCCGCGTAGCGAATGCCTTTACCTTTATATGGCTCAGGTGGACGCCATGCACGAATGTTCGCGCAAACTTGACCGATGAGCTGCTTATCAATGCCTTTAACAACAATCTCAGTTTGTGAAGGCGTTTCAATTGTCACACCTTCAGGTGCTTCGTAGTCAACCGGATGTGAAAGACCTAATGTCAGGTTTAACTTCTTGCCCTGTGCTTTGGCACGATAACCAACGCCAACAAGCTCAAGCTTTCTTTCAAAACCAGTACTCACACCCGTCACCATATTACTCATCAATGCGCGAGTCGTTCCGGCTAAAGCGGTAGATTGCTTTTCTTTATTTCGAGGAGCAAATTTTAAGACATTATCTTCTTGCGACACTTCAACCGAAGCATGCACAGTATGAGATAAAGTACCCTTGCTACCTTTTACACTGACTTCCTGGCCATTGATGTTAACTTCAACACCGCTAGGCAATTCGACAGGTTTGTTTGCTACACGTGACATTGTTTCAACCTAATTTATTAAGCTACGTAACAGATTATTTCACCGCCACAGCCGGCTTTGCGAGCTGCGCGATCTGACATAACACCTTGCGAAGTAGAGATGATGGCAACACCCATGCCAGCAATTACTTTCGGTAGGTCGTTGGCCGCCTTGTAAGTCCGAAGACCAGGACGACTGACACGCTTCAGCATGTCGATAACCGGTTTACCTTCGTAGTATCGCAACTCGATAGTCAAACTCGGCTTGCTGCCTTCGGCAACAGAATAACCTGCGATGTAACCTTCATCTTGTAATACTTTAGCGATATCAACTTTCGCTTTAGATGATGGCATTGTTACATCTACTTTATTTGCAGATTGCCCGTTACGGATACGGGTCAACATGTCTGCGATTGGATCACTCATACTCATAACTGTATTCCTTACCAACTGGCCTTAACGAGACCAGGTACATCACCGCGCATAGCTGCTTCACGCAACTTGTTACGAGATAAACCAAATTTACGGTAAACGCCATGTGGACGACCCGTTACACGACAACGCTTACGTTGACGAACTGAACTTGAATCACGAGGCAGTGAATGGAATTGCTTGTATGCCAATTCGTATTCTTCATCACTCAATGTTGGATCTTTGAGTTTCGCTTTTAGCGCTGCACGTTTAGTGGCATATTTTGCGACCATCTTGGTACGCTTATGCTCACGGTGAATCATAGAAGTCTTAGCCATCGAGTCTGTCCTCAGCTCTTAAATGGAAAGTTGAACGCTTTTAACAACGCACGACCTTCATCGTCAGTCTTTGCAGAGGTAGTAAAGGTAATATCCATACCACGCAATGTATCAATCTTGTCGTAATCAATTTCAGGGAACATGATTTGTTCCTTAACGCCCATGCTGTAGTTACCACGGCCATCAAATGATTTAGGACTTAAACCACGGAAGTCACGAATACGCGGAATCGAAATACTGATTAAGCGATCCAGAAATTCGTACATACGTTCAGCACGCAATGTGACTTTACAGCCAATTGGGTAACCTTCACGGACTTTGAAACCCGCTACTGATTTACGCGCCAGGGTCACAACCGGTTTCTGACCAGCAATCTGAGTCATGTCAGAAACGGCATGCTCCATTACTTTTTTGTCAGCCAATGCTTCACCCACGCCCATGTTCAACGTGATTTTTTCGAGATGCGGCACTTCCATCACGCTCTTGTAACCAAATTGGTCCATGAGCTGTTTGGTAATAGTGTCGCGGAATTTTTCTTGCAATCTAGCCATGCTGCACCTGAATTACGCGTCAACAACTTCGTTGTTGGATTTAAAGAAACGCACTTTGCGACCGTCTTCGAGAGTTTTAAAACCAACTCGATCAGCCTTTCCTGTCGCTGGATTAACCAGACCGACATTCGAGATATGCAATGGCATTTCTTTTTCAATAATGCCGCCTGCAATACCTGCTTGCGGATTGCCCTTAGTGTGACGCTTTGCCATATTGATGTTTTCAACAAGTACTTTGTTATCCGTCGTAACACGAATCACATTACCTGTTTGGCCTTTATCTTTACCGGCCAAAACCATCACCTGGTCACCTTTTTTAATCTTGTTCATCGTTTACTCCGACCTAAAGCACTTCTGGCGCTAATGAGACAATCTTCATGAATTTCTCAGTACGCAGTTCGCGAGTCACTGGCCCAAAGATACGTGTACCAATTGGCTGAAGATTCGCGTTCAACAAAACTGCTGCATTGCCGTCAAAACGAATCAATGAACCGTCTGTACGACGTACGCCTTTCTTAGTACGCACTACTACTGCATTGTAAACATCACCTTTTTTAACTTTGCCGCGAGGAATTGCTTCCTTAATCGAGACTTTGATGACATCACCCACACGTGCGTAACGACGATGTGAGCCGCCTAGTACTTTGATACACATAATACGGCGTGCACCACTGTTATCGGCTACATCTAAAATTGTTTGCATCTGAATCATGGTCTTATCTTCCTGCCTTTATGCCTGATTCGCCTGCGTAACGACTTCCACTAATGTCCAGGTTTTACTCTTAGACAGCGGACGACATTGCGCAATCGTAACTGTATCGCCTTCATGACACTCATTGTTTTCATCATGAGCATGTAACTTACTTGAGCGACGAATGTACTTTTTGTACAAAGGATGTGGCACGCGACGTTCAACAAGAACCGTAATGGTCTTATCCATTTTATCGCTGACTACACGTCCGGTTACCGTACGCTGTGTTTTTTCCTGCTGGTCACTCATTACGCAGCACCTGCCTTCTCGGTCAATACAGTTTTAACGCGTGCAATATTGCGACGCACTTCACTTATCAGATGAGGCTTGGCTAACTGACCAGTCCCCTTCTGCATACTTAAATTAAATTGTTCACGAAGAAGCTCAACAAGCTGGTTGTTAAGATCCTCTACGCTCTTGTCGCGCAGTTCACTGGCTTTCATCACATTACCGTCCGCGTTACAAAGGCTGTGCGAAGTGGTAATTTAGCGGCAGCAAGACGAAATGCTTCACGAGCAATCTCTTCTGTTACACCTTCCATTTCATACAGCATGCTACCTGGCTGAATCTGGGCAACCCAGTATTCAACATTACCCTTACCTTTACCCATACGTACTTCCAATGGCTTCTTGGAAATAGGCTTGTCTGGAAAAACACGAATCCAGATTTTACCGCCACGTTTAATGTGACGAGTCATCGCACGACGAGCCGCCTCAATTTGACGTGCCGTAATACGACCTGTTTCAACAGACTTCAGGCCATACTCACCAAAGCTGACCTTGTTTCCCGATTGCGCAAGACCGCGGTTACGGCCTTTCATTTGCTTACGGAATTTTGTGCGTTTCGGCTGCAGCATCTCTAAACCCCTTAACTCGCTGCTGCTTTCTCAGGTGCTGTTTCAGTAGCTTCTTCCATGCCACCAATAATTTCACCCTTGAAGATCCAGACTTTTACACCAATGATGCCGTAAGTTGTATTTGCTTCGGCAACGCCATAATCAATATCTGCACGTAATGTGTGCAACGGTACACGACCTTCGAGGTACCATTCTGAACGTGCGATTTCAGCACCATTCAAACGACCACCTACCTGGATACGAATACCTTGAGCGCCTAAACGCATAGTATTTGTAATTGAACGCTTCATTGCGCGGCGGAACATGATACGACGCTCTAACTGCTGAGCAATACTTTCAGCAACCAGATAAGCATCAAGTTCAGGCTTACGAATTTCTTCAATGTTGATATGAACGGGAACGCCCATCATCTTAGAAACAGCAGCACGTAGTGAATCAATGTCTTCGCCTTTCTTACCAATCACGATGCCTGGACGGGCAGTATGAATAGTAATGCGAGCATTCTTCGCAGGACGTTCAATCTGAATTTGGCTAACAGACGCTGCTGCCAGTTTCTTCTTCAGGAATTCGCGCACTTGCAAATCGACATGCAGGTTATCTGCATAATCACCATGTTCAGCATACCACTTGGATGTCCAATCTTTGACAATACCAAGGCGCATGCCCGTTGGATGTACTTTTTGACCCATTACAGCCTCACTTCGCGTCCGAAACTGTCACGGTAATGTGGCAGCTTCGTTTCAAAATTTGGTTTGCACGACCACGAGCACGGGCACGCCAGCGCTTCATTGTCGGACCTTCATCAACAAAAACAGTAGATACTTTTAATTCATCAATATCTGCGCCTTCATTGTGTTCTGCGTTAGAGATGGCTGACATCAGCACCTTTTTAACAAGGTGTGCAGCTTTTTTAGGGCTGTATGTCAGAATATCAATCGCATTCTCAACCGATTTGCCGCGGATTTGATCCACAACTAAACGGACTTTCTGAGCCGAGATATTGGCTTTACTTAATTTAGCGTTAACCTGCATCAGTATTTCCTCTTATCTCGACTTTTTGTCCGCAACGTGACCTTTAAAGGTACGAGTCGGAACAAATTCACCTAACTTATGACCCACCATGTTTTCAGTAATCAATACTGGTACATGTTGGCGGCCATTATGAATAGCCATCGTCAGACCTAACATATCAGGCACAACCATTGAACGGCGCGACCAGGTCTTGATTGGGCGCTTGTTTTTTGACTCAATTGCATCAGTCACCTTCTTCATCAGGTGTAAATCAACAAATGGTCCCTTTGTAATCGAACGTGGCACGTTAGTATTCCTCTACTTTTACTTCGCGTTACGGCGACGGACAATCATCTTGTCTGTACGCTTGTTGCTACGAGTTTTGTAACCCTTAGTCGGTACACCCCAAGGTGAAACTGGATGACGACCACCGGAAGTACGACCTTCACCACCACCGTGTGGGTGATCTACCGGGTTCATGACAACACCACGGACAGTCGGACGAATACCGCGCCAGCGTGTTGCACCTGCTTTACCGAGTTTACGCAGGTTATGTTCTGACATACCGACTTCACCAATGGTGGCACGGCAATCAACATGAATCTTACGCATTTCACCTGAACGTAAACGCAGTGTCGCGTAAATGCCTTCACGCGCAACCAACTGAGCAGAAGTACCCGCACTACGTGCAATCTGTGCACCCTTGCCTGGCTTCATTTCAATACAGTGAACCGTTGTACCTACTGGAATATTACGTAGTGGCAAACAGTTACCAGGTTTAATAGGTGCGTCTGTACCAGAGCGAACTACAGTACCCGCTTCAACACCCTTTGGTGCAATGATGTAGCGACGTTCACCGTCTGCATACAACACTAATGCAATATGTGAAGTACGATTTGGATCGTATTCAATACGTTCTACCTTGGCATCGATACCATCTTTGTCGCGACGGAAATCGATAATGCGGTAATGTTGTTTATGACCACCACCACGATGACGCACAGTGATGCGACCATTGTTGTTGCGACCAGCGTTCTTGGATTTCTTCTCCAGAAGCGGCGCATGTGGTTCACCTTTATGAAGACCCTCGGTCTTAACTGTGACGACGAAACGACGCCCTGGTGAAGTTGGTTTTGCTTTAACGATTGCCATTGCCTTAGCCCTTCTCAGCCGACATGAAGTCGATATCCTGACCTGGCTTCAAGCGCACAATGGCTTTTTTCCAGTTAGGACGCTTACCAGGAGTACGCAGGAATTTCATTTTTCCGCGTTGTGTCATGGTCTGCACTTTTTCAACTTCTACTTTAAATAGTTGTTCAACAGCGCTTTTAATTTCGCTCTTGTTCGCATCGAGTGCGACTTTAAATACAATTTGACCTGCTTTATCAGCAGCAATTGTTGTTTTTTCAGAAACGTGTGGAGCAATCAACACTTTCATAATACGTTCTTGTGTAATCATGCCAGTTTCTCCTCAATTTTCTTGAGCGCATCAACTGTTACCAGAATCTTATCGAAACCGACGAGATCAACAGGGTTTACGCCTTCAACGTCAACCACATCAACGTGAGGAATATTGCGCGCTGACAGATAAATATTTTCATCCATCGTTTCAGTCACAATCAGTGCATTGGCTAAACCCAATTTACCCAACTGAGCTGCCATGTCTTTAGTCTTGCCACTGTCTGAAGCAAATTTATCAACAACAACTAAACGTTCTTGACGTACCAGTTCAGACAAAATAGAGCGAACACCAGCACGGTACATTTTACGGTTTACTTTCTGTGACCAATCTTGTGGCTTAGCTGCAAATGTTTTACCACCTGTGCGCCAGATTGGACTACGTGAAGTACCTGCACGTGCGCGACCTGTGCCTTTTTGAGCCCATGGCTTAGCACCACCACCGCTTACTGCACTGCGATTCTTTTGTGCTTTTGTTCCAGCACGACCACCCGCCAAGTAAGCTGTAACGACTTGGTGAATCAATGCTTCGTTGTAATCACGGCCAAACACATCATCTGAAACGGCGACGTTTTTAGATGAAGCTTTGCCTGTAGCTGTTGTCAGCGTAAGTTCCACAACAATCTCCTAATTAAACCTTGACTGCCGGGCGAACCACGACATCGCTGTTTTTAGCACCTGGTACAGAGCCTTTAATCAGCAATAAATTGTTATCTGTATCAACACGCACAACTTCAAGTGTTTGTGTTGTTATGCGCTTGGCACCCATCTGACCAGACATTTTCTTACCTTTGAAAACGCGACCAGGTGATTGGTTTTGACCAATCGAACCATTTGAACGATGCGAGATTGAGTTACCGTGTGTAGCATCTTGCATAGTAAAGTTATGACGTTTAATACCGCCCTGGAAACCCTTACCATTTGATGTACCTGTCACATCAATCTTTTGACCATCTTCAAAGATGTCGACCTTGATTTCGCCGCCAGCAGCAAAGTCATCGCCTTCGCCATCACCAAGACGGAATTCCCACAAACCGCGACCCGCTTCTGTGCCCGCTTTGGCAAAATGTCCTGCCATAGCTTTAGTAACACGTGATGCACGACGTTCGCCGACAGTCACTTGAACCGCACGATAGCCGTCTGTTTCCGCAGTTTTCATTTGCGTGATACGGTTTGGCTCTACTTCAATCACTGTCACAGGAACTGATGCACCCTCATCTGTAAAGATGCGTGTCATTCCTACTTTGCGACCTATTACACCGATAGTCATTATGTTATCTCTCTATCCGTCAGCTGCTTAGTTCAGCTTAATTTGCACATCAACGCCCGCTGCAAGATCCAGCTTCATCAATGCGTCAACTGTTTTGTCAGTTGGGTCAACGATATCCATTAAACGCTTGTGCGTACGGATTTCGTATTGGTCACGCGCATCTTTGTTTACATGCGGTGAAATCAAAATCGTAAAACGTTCTTTACGCGTTGGCAGTGGAATCGGACCTTTCACCTGCGCACCCGTGCGCTTCGCTGTTTCAACAATCTCACGAGCCGATTGATCAATCAGACGGTGATCGAACGCTTTAAGGCGGATTCGAATTCGCTGGTTTTTTTCTGCTGCAGCCTTTGCCATGTCTTTATCTCAATAATGTCTATATAAAATAGAAAAGGGACCGGCTTACGCCAATCCCAGCTTCTTAATTACTCAAAAATTTTAGCAACCACACCGGCGCCAACTGTACGGCCACCTTCACGGATCGCAAAACGTAAACCGTCTTCCATCGCAATCGGGGCAATCAACGTCACAACCATCTTCACGTTATCACCCGGCA
>Ga0316207_10002351_pt1 | contig 19696 bp, 24 predicted proteins | sample 6weekpyrite_MG_FD_204943 | JGI IMG/M metagenome (GOLD analysis project Ga0316207, IMG submission 204943) | Microbial mat bacterial communities from mineral coupon in-situ incubated in ocean water Damariscotta River, Maine, United States -... | ecosystem: Environmental > Aquatic > Marine >...
AGTTCGGATTAGTCCACATTAAGTAGGGAAAGACTGTTAAGGCATGTCGAAACAAAAACGTCCCGTTTTCTTGAATCTTATGCAGATTCGTTTACCCATTACGGCAGTTATGTCGATTGCACATCGCTTGACTGGAATTTTATTATTTCTTGCATTGCCTTTCCTGATTTATGTGTTAGAGCAAACGTTACAAAATGAGCAGTCCTTTGTTTTTGTGCGTGAATCTCTCGACAGCATTCCGGTCAAAATCATTTTAATTGTTCTTGCATGGTCTTTCTTGCATCATTTATTAGCGGGTATCCGTTACTTGTTACTCGATATCGACATTGGTGTTGAATTACCGCCTGCGCGTAGTAGCGCGTGGTTGGTTATCTTCTTGGCCCTGATATTAACTTCCGTGGTTATTGGGGTTGGCTTATGAGCGTTGCCTTGTTGAGTGGTTTAAAAGCATGGGTAATACAGCGTGCGTCGGCCATTTATTTATTATTGTTTGTCATATTTATGCCCGTTGTTATATTTTCACAGAAAATTAACAGTTTCCATGCATGGCAGGAATTTATTGCCGAGCCCATGATTACGGTAAGTTGGATATTATTTTTTGCGAGTTTGTTTGCGCATGCGTGGGTTGGCATACGAGATATTATTGTCGACTATGTTCCTTCATTTAAAACCCGTTTGGTATTGTTATCAGCACTTGTTCTTTACTTAATCGTCATGATGTTTTGGGTGTTGCGGATATTGCTTTTATCAACAGGAGCTATTGCGTGAGTATTCCTCGCCGTAAATTTGATACTTTGGTTATTGGCGCGGGAGGTGCAGGTCTCCGTGCCGCATTAGAATTGTCACAGGCAGATGCAAGAGTGGCGCTTGTTTCTAAAGTGTTTCCAACACGGTCGCATACGGTGGCCGCACAAGGTGGTGTAAATGCATCACTTGCCAATGTTACTGATGATAACTGGCACTGGCATATGTTTGATACGGTCAAAGGAAGTGATTATTTAGGCGATCAAGATGCGATTGAATATATGTGTCGTGCGGCACCACGTGTTGTTTATGATCTAGAACATATTGGTGTGCCGTTTTCACGGCTTGAAAATGGCAAGATATATCAGCGTCCATTCGGTGGACAAAGCCAGAATTTTGGTGGCGAACAGGCAACGCGAACTTGTGCGGCTGCGGATCGCACCGGACACGCAATTATTCATGCGCTCTATCAACAAAATATTGCAGCTCGAACACATTTTTTTGATGAATACTTCTCTGTTGAATTGCTTAGTGATGATGATGGTTACATTCTTGGGGCATTGGTTGTCGATATTGCAACGGGGGAGCCTTTAGTAATTGAGGCGAAAACAACCTTGCTTGCAACAGGTGGTGCGGCGCAAATTTTCCGAACGTCTACGAATGCACATATCAATACGGGTGATGGTATGGGGATGGCGTTACGCGCCGGTATTCCTTTACAAGATATGGAATTCTTTCAATTTCATCCAACGGGAATCGCGGGCAAAGGAATGTTGATTACCGAAGCCGCACGAGGAGAAGGGGGTTACCTCGTTAATGGCAACGGTGAACGGTTTATGCCAAATTATGCACCAAAGGCGAAAGATCTTGCCAGTCGTGATGTTGTCAGTCGTGCGATTGCAACTGAGATCAGGGATGGGCGTGGTTGTGGACCAGATAAAGATCATGTCTTACTTAAAGTCGATCATCTTGGTAGTGATTTAGTTCACACGCGTTTACCGGGTATTTGCGACCTTACCAAGGCGTTTCTTAATATTGATCCTGCCGAGCAGGCAATTCCGGTCTTTCCTACAGCGCATTACACGATGGGAGGGATCCCAACTAACCGTTTTGGTCAGGTTGTCGTACCGGTTTCATCGGGGCCAGAAGAAGAAGTACCTGGTTTATACGCAGCAGGTGAATGTGCTTGTGTGTCAATTCATGGTGCAAATCGTCTTGGTGGTAATTCACTATTGGATATTTTGGTATTCGGTCGGGCTTCAGCAAACCATATTATGGGTTATTTGGCAGAACATCGTCATCATAGAGAATTACCAGAAGCAGTTATTGAAAAGGCGATGCAACGATTGCAACGCTGGGATAAAAAAGGTGAGGGTGAATCTGTTGCGAGTTTACGTAATAAATTGAAACGCGTCATGGAAGAGCACTGTGGGGTATTTCGCACAGAAGACGTGCTTGCAGAAGGTTTGCAAAAGGTCATCGAGCTTGAAAAAAGATTGCCAGACATACGCTTAACTGATCATAGTCAGCAATTTAATACAGCAAGAATAGAAGCGCTTGAGTTAGAAAATTTAATGGATGTTGCGATAGCCACTATTTGCTCTGCATTGGCGCGCCAAGAAAGCAGGGGCGCGCATTCTCGTATTGACTATCCTGAACGAAATGATGTTAATTGGCTTAAACATAGTTTGTTTTATAAAAAAGATCGTCAATTGGATTTTAAGCCAGTGCATACTAAACCCATTAGCGTAGACACTTTCCCGCCAAAAGAGCGAGTCTATTAAATGCATTTTTCCATTTATAGATATAATCCAGACATTGATGCAAAGCCATATATGCAAGCGTTTATCTTGGATGATTGCCCACAAGACATGATGCTGTTGGATGCCTTATTGTTACTAAAAGAACAAGATGAGACATTGGGGTTTCGAAGGTCGTGTGGCGAAGGGGTCTGTGGTTCAGATGCCATGAATATAAATGGTCGAAATGGTTTGGCATGCGTTACCTCATTAGCGAGTTTAGGCAACAAGGTTACTTTAAAACCATTACCGGGCCAGCCGGTCATTCGTGATCTTATTGTCGATCTAGAGCAGTTCTACACACAATATCGTGCGGTTGAACCCTGGTTACAGAATAATGATCCTCAGCCTGAGGTTGAAAGATTACAAACACCTGAACAACGTAAACAACTGGATGGTCTTTACGAGTGTATTTTGTGTGGCTGTTGTTCAACAGCGTGCCCCTCCTTTTGGTGGAACCCTGAACGTTTTCTTGGCCCAGCTGCATTATTGCAAGCAAGTCGTTTCTTGGCGGACAGTCGTGATCAAGCAACTGAATCTCGATTACAAACCTTAGACGATGCTTATAAATTATTCCGTTGCCACAGTATTATGAATTGTGTCGAGGTTTGCCCGAAAGGACTTAATCCGACTAAAGCAATTGGTAAGATTAAGCAAATGATGGTTAAAAAATCTGTGTAATGTCTGAAGAGTCTATTACAAGGTTGGCATGGCAGTGTCGACGTGGAATGCTAGAGTTAGATTTGTTACTGACTGATTTTTTAGAAAATGGTTATAATCAACTAAGCAGTGAGGCTAAGGAAAGTTTCATTGAAATGCTTAAAATTGCGGATACTGAATTGATTGAATACCTAATGGGGCGTTATGTGCACAAGGAGGCGCACATACAAAATGTCATCGAGATTATTCGACAAAGCATTAAACCTTAAGCTCAGACCATCGTTAACATTGGCTATGTTATTAGTGGCACTGCATTTCTGTGCTGCGTTTTGCCTTATAGTTATTTCTCCAATTAATTATTCGGTATTACTATTGTTGGTACTTCTTTTTAGCCTTTATTATCATTTTCGAAAGTATATTTTATTATCGGCCACCACTAGTGTAGTTCGTATATTACGAGAAAGAGAGGGTGATTGGCATTTGTATTTATATGATGGTATTAAGTTGCAGGTCGAACTTTGTCATTACAGTTATACTCACCCGCTTTTAGTCATATTGAATTTTAAAGTGACAAAAGGTTATCGCAATATTGGTGTGCCACTGTTTGTGGATGCATTAGGAAAAGAACAGCATCGACAGTTGCGTCGTACGTTACGACTTTCAGTGCCCGCAGAGAAAGAAAAAATCCTTAGGCGCTAATGGCCGTATCTGGAGAGTAATTATCAGGGATGAGTATTGTGTCGGGGGTGTAGCTATCAGTCATATCAGGATAGTCTAGTGTGTAGTGTAATCCACGACTTTCATGACGCTGCATGGCACAGCGAACAATCATGTCGGCAACTTGAGCTAGATTACGTAGTTCGAGCAAATCATTTGTCACGCGAAAATTACCATAGTAATCATCGATCTCACGTTGTAATAAATCAACGCGGCTTTTAGCGCGTTCAAGACGTTTGTTGGTACGAACAATACCGACGTAGTCCCACATGAATCGTCGTAGTTCATCCCAGTTATGACTAACAACGACTTCTTCGTCTGAATTAGTGACGCGACTTTCATCCCAGTCTGGTATTAGTTTGCTCAGGGGATAACTCGGCAAGTTTTGTAATATGTCCTTGCTGGCGGCTTCTGAAAATACTAAGCACTCAAGTAGCGAATTACTGGCTAGGCGGTTCGCGCCATGTAGACCAGTGCAGGCAGTTTCACCAATGGCATAGAGGCCATCGACGTCAGTATGTCCATTCTCATCAGTGATGACGCCGCCACAGGTGTAATGAGCGGCGGGTACAACCGGAACAGGATCTTTGGTCATGTCATAGCCGTATTCCAAACAGCGCGCATATATATTGGGGAAGTGTGTACGGATAAACTTGGCTGGCTTATGACTGATATCGAGCAATACATGGTCGATGCCCAGACATTTCATTTCATGATCAATCGCGCGAGCAACCACATCTCGCGGTGCTAATTCAGCACGTGAATCGAATTGTTCCATGAATGAAGAACCATCGGGTAAACGCAGTTTGCCACCTTCGCCTCGAATAGCCTCGGTCATGAGGAAGGTCTTGGCTTTAGGATGATAAAGGCAGGTTGGATGAAATTGAATAAATTCCATATTGGCAACACGGCAACCCGCTCGCCACGCCATGGCAATACCGTCACCAGTCGAAACATCGGGGTTGGTTGTGTAGAGATAGACTTTATTAGCGCCACCTGTGGCTAATACAACACAACGCGCTGCAAAGCTGTGTACTTTGCCTGAGCTCCGCTCAAGAATATAGGCACCACGGCATTGGTTACCCGTTTGACCTAATTTTGCGCTGGTAATGAGATCGACGACGATGTGATCTTCAAATACGCTAATGTTTTTATGTTGTTTGACCTTTTCACCCAGCGTGGTTTCAACCGCCTTGCCGGTAGCATCGGCAGCGTGAATGACACGGCGACGCGAATGGCCGCCTTCACGCGTGAGGTGATAACATCCATAGCCATCTTCTCCTGACTCGCGTGTGAACAGCACGCCCTGATCGATTAGCCACTGAATATTCTGTGGCCCACGTTTTACGACGGTCTCAACAATTGCGGGATTACATACTCCGACACCGGCAGTTAGCGTGTCTTCAATGTGTTTAGCAAAGGAATCTTCTTCATCTAAAACTGCTGCAATACCGCCTTGGGCATATAAACTGGCACTTTCGGTCAAAGGGCCTTTAGTGATGACAGCAACTTTTGCCTGATCAGCAAGACGCAGGGCAGTACTTAGCCCAGCAAGGCCACCACCAATAATGAGTACGTCAATGCTGTATTTTTTGCTCATAAGCTGAATAATGGAACATTTTCTTAACTTTATAGACTAAACTGTGTTTCGTAGACCACACATACTGTGAGAATATAATAAATTCACCCTGTGAGCGAACTATATGGGTGAAAAAATGTCTAGTTAACAGGTAGATGACTCGAGAACTACCTGCGGCAAGAGGGGATAGCCCAGATGGGCGAGAAGCAAGTGGATTACGCCCTAGTGGTGCGTGTCCAGAATGGCGATAAAAAGGCATTCGACCTGCTGGTGTTGAAATACCAGCAAAAGATACTCAATTTGATTTCGCGATATGTGCGAGACAGGTCGGAATGCCAAGATGTAGCGCAAGAAGCTTTTATTAAGGCATACAGAGCGCTGGCTGGCTTTCGAGGGGATAGCGCTTTTTATACGTGGTTGTATCGAATAGCGATCAACACGGCAAAGAATTACCTGGTGGCGATGGGACGCCGTCCACCCAAGGACGATATCGAAGCATCGGATGCGGAACAGTACGATGGGGCGCATGGTTTAAAGGAATACGATACCCCTGATAGTTTGGCTCAGAAGGATGAACTTGAGCAGGAATTAAATGAAGCGATTAAGGCACTACCAGAGGACTTGCGTACTGCCATTATGTTACGGGAACTGGAAGGACTCAGTTACGACGAAATAGCACATGCGATGTCTTGTCCGGTGGGTACAGTGAGATCACGTATCTTCAGGGCACGAGAAGCAATTGAAACACGTATTCGACCCTTGGTTTCGGGTGTTGATGTAGAATGAGTAAATGTTGAGTACAGAGCAATGACAAACCATACTGATGAAAAACTTTCTGCCTTTGTTGACGGTGAACTTGAAGCTGCTGAAGCTGATCGATTAATTAGCGATATCCTCGATAATGATGAGTTGCGTTCTCGCTGGGCGAATTACCATTCGATTAGACATTCGATGCATGGCCAAGGCCAAAATGGTGAAATCGATTTAAGTAAAAGTATTAGTGCAGCCTTAGCTGATGAGCCAACGGTTTTTTCTCCGCAGCAACGCAAGCGAATTCTCCCTGCGGCATTCAAGCAAGTTGCAGGTATGGCCATTGCAGCGACAGTAGCAGCGGTTGCCGTATTAATGATTCAACCTGAAGAACAGAATTTGTTTAACCCCAATGTTGTTGCTAATGAAACAACGCGCACGGTGCCGGTTGCTAATCAGGAGATTGTTCCTGTCGTGGCAGAGGGTGTTAATTGGTCAGTTGCTAAGCCAGCTGTTGCTTCTAAACTGAATTCTTACTTAGTAAACCACAATGGTTATTCTACATCAGTACGCGGTGGGATGCCGTTTGCACAGATTGTGAGTTCTGGTAATAAACATTCCGCCAAACAGGATGACTCTGTTGTGCTTGAATATAATCCTAATGGGAGCAGTGTTCGTCGATGAGACGTAAGTTTTTAATTGCTGTCTTACTATTCAGTACTAGCTTGACGGTTAACGCAGAACAAATAAACTCCGACACTGTTCGAGAATGGTTGGGGCGTGTTACTGCTGCGGGCAAGAATCTTAACTATGAAGGCACTTTTATTTATCGTCATGGTAATGAAATGGAAGCCGTAAAGGTAATCCATAAGGCAGATGAAAAAGGTGAACATGAGAGAATGATCTCGTTAACGGGATCTGCCCGCGAGATAATTAGAAATAATAAAGTTGTTACTTGTATTTTACCGGATAGCAAGTCAGTTGTTGTTGACAACAATACGCCGGGTACTCAACTGCCCGCATTTCCTAGTGAATTAGATCAGCTTGACGCTTATTACGACTTTAGCTTTGAAGGTTATGAGCGTGTTGCATCACGTCAGGCTCGGCGTGTTGTTATTAAGCCCCAGGATCGTTTCCGCTATGGGTATCGCTTGTGGATAGATGATGCGTTTGAATTATTGCTGCGTTCAGAGTTGCTAGACCCTGAAGGTAATGCGGTAGAACAGATCATGTTTACTGATATTAAATTACATGAATCACTCAGTGATGATTTACTTAAACCTAATATTAGTGGTCGAGAATTTACTTGGGTAACCGATGATGAAACGGCGCACGATCAACCGATGTCAGTTAACCCAAACTGGAAAGTTAAGAATAAGCCTAAAGGTTTCATGCTTTCGCACCACAACATGCATAATCTTCCGGAAACAAATCTTCCTGTAGAGCATCTTGTTTACACCGATGGTTTAGCATGGGTATCAATTTACATAGAACAAATAGTAAAAGCGGGTGACTCACTACAAGGTGCGACTAGCATGGGCGCAGTTAATGCATTCGGTCGGGTGATGGGGCAATATCATATTACGGCTGTTGGTGAAGTGCCGGCGAAGACAGTTGAGTTATTAAGTAGCTCGGTTGTTCATACTAAATGAATAATTCCATTATGATAGAAGAACATGCTGTTGTCGTTGATGTGAGTGGTCGAAATGTAAGTGTCGAGCCGGATTCGCAATCAAATTGTGGGCATTGTTCTGCTAAGAGTGGTTGCGGCACTTCCATATTAAGTAAATTTTTTATTCGAAATAGAAAGCCGTTACGAGTAGAAACTGATTTGCAACTGGCAGTTGGCGACAAAGTAATATTAGGTCTGGAAAGTAATGCATTATTACAAGGTTCGCTCATTATTTATGCCGTTCCACTAGTGTTGATGCTGGTATTACCTATGTTGAGTAGCTATCTATTTGTTTCCGAATTGATTTCAATTTTGTCGGGTGCGGTCGGTTTGCTAGTCGGGCTTATTTATGTGAAATATTTTTCGGCTCTAGCGCAGAATAGTGAGCGTTTTCGGCCTGTTGTATTACGCTGTATTGATTAACTGTATTTATTGTTCAGGAGTTGTTATGAGAAATCATATTAAAAGTGTATCGGGTTGGGCAGTATTACTGTTAGCGTTAATGATTACCTCAGTACAGGCTAAGAGCTTACCCGATTTTACTGGACTCGTTGAAGATAATAGTGCTGCGGTTGTCAATATCAGTACTACTCAGAAAGTAAAGCCGCATGGCAAATTGCCAAAGAATTTTCAAATCCCTGATCTACCGGAAGACAGTCCATTTAATGATTTCTTTCGCCGATTTTTCGATGAAGAGGGTAAGCGCCCTGATTCGGAGACCAAATCACTTGGCTCAGGTTTCATTGTGTCGGGTGATGGCTATGTTATCACTAACAATCATGTTGTAAGTGGCGCTGATGAAGTGCTTGTGCGCTTAAATGATCGACGTGAATTTCCAGCAAAGGTAGTAGGAACCGATGAACGTACCGATGTTGCTGTCTTGAAAATAGAAGCAGATGATCTTCCTGTTTTAAAAATTGGTTCTTCAAGTAAGCTTAAAGTTGGTGAATGGGTGCTGGCAATCGGTTCACCTTTTGGTTTTGATTATTCAGTAACTGCAGGCATTGTTAGTGCGAAAGGGCGTAGTTTGCCACGTGAGAACTATGTGCCATTTATTCAAACTGATGTTGCGATTAACCCCGGGAATTCAGGTGGCCCATTATTTAATTTGAAAGGTGAAGTTGTCGGCGTGAACTCGCAGATTTACAGCCGCACGGGTGGCTTCATGGGTTTGTCTTTTGCTATTCCGATTGAGGTAGCAATGAATGTGGCAAACCAACTACGCGATAAAGGTCGTGTGTCACGTGGTTGGTTAGGTGTGTTAATACAAGATGTTAATTCAGATCTAGCAGAATCATTCGGCATGAAGCGTCCACGTGGGGCTCTTGTGTCTCGAGTCTTACCGGACAGTCCTGCGGCGGATGCCGGTTTTGAAGTAGGTGATATTATTTTACGATTTAATGGTGAGAAGGTCGTTCGTTCAAAAGATTTACCACCCTTAGTGGGTCGCACGCCAATCGATGAAAAGGCCAAGGTGAAGGTTTTACGACAAGGTAAGCGTAAGAACTTGTTTGTTAAAATTGGCGAGTTACCAGAACAAGATGACATACAAGTTGCAACGGGTAAATCTAAACCACAAAAACAAAATCGTCTTGCGATAGTTATTGCAGATCTAACGGATAAGCAGCGTCAAAAGAGAGACATTAGTGAAGGTGGTGTCTTAGTTGTTTCAGCAAACCGTGGCGCAGCATCAAGGGCCGGTATTCGTAAAGGTGATGTGATTACTATGTTAAACAACGTTAGCATTACGGATGTAGAACAATTTAATGGGTTATTGGAAGATCTGCCTAAGGATAAGTCAATTCCTGTTTTAATCCACCGTGAACGTAGTGGCCCCTTATTCCTTGCGCTAAAAATTAAGGATGAGGAATAATTTGTCTGATGTTATTGAGCTGAGTTTATATAGTCGCCAAGATTGTCATCTTTGCGAAGACATGCAGGAAGGCTTAAAACGATATAATGAGAAGCTGGGCTTTACGCTTAAAATCATTGATATTGATGCAGATCCGGCACTTATTCGTGAATTTGGCACTAAAGTGCCAGTGTTGATGCATGATAATCATGAAATATGCCATTATTTCCTCGATCCACAGGCATTACAGATGTATTTCAGCCCATCGCCTGAATAAGCTATAATCCCCCCCAGGACGGCGCAGGTTAATCCCTAGCGCCGATTTTGTAATCAAGGTTTAGAAGAATCTAGCCCTCATCCCTATGTAGGTATTTATTCCATGAAAATGGAGAACATTCGTAATTTCTCCATCATTGCCCATATTGATCACGGTAAATCCACGTTGGCGGACCGTTTCATTCAGGATTGTGGTGGTTTATCTGAGCGTGAAATGCAGTCACAGGTACTGGATTCAATGGATATTGAGCGTGAGCGTGGTATCACCATTAAAGCGCAGAGCGTCAGCCTCGATTACAAGTCTGAAGATGGACAAACCTATAGACTTAATTTTATTGATACGCCAGGCCACGTCGATTTTTCCTATGAAGTATCACGTTCTCTATCGGCCTGTGAAGGAGCGCTGCTCGTTGTTGATGTAGCACAGGGTGTGGAAGCACAGAGTGTGGCAAATTGTTATACGGCGATCGAACTTGGTTTAGAAGTTATGCCGGTACTTAACAAAATTGATCTTCCAGCGGCTGATCCAGATCGTGTTATTAAAGAAATCGAAGAAATTATTGGTATTGAAGCCGAGGATGCGGTTCGAGTCAGCGCCAAGACGGGTGTTGGAATTAATGAGACGTTGGAACGACTGGTTAAGACGATTCCTGCCCCGGTGGGCGATGTCGATGCACCACTGCAAGCATTGATCATTGATTCTTGGTTTGATAACTATCTTGGTGTTGTTTCGCTGGTAAGAATTGTCCATGGACGCCTTTCGCCAAAGAACAAGATCCGTATTATGTCGACTGGTAGGGATTTTCTTGTTGATATGGTGGGTATATTCACACCTAAACGCATTGAAACTGAATTTTTAGAAGCAGGTGACGTTGGATATATCGTTGCTGGAATTAAAGATATTACTGGTGCACCAGTGGGCGATACGATTACAAGAACAGATCGGCCATCTGAAGAACAGCTCCCAGGTTTTGAAAAAGTGCAACCACGTGTCTTTGCGGGTTTATTCCCCATTAGCTCAGACGATTATGAAAGTTTCCGTGAGGCTTTACAAAAGCTGAGTATTAATGATGCGTCGTTATTCTACGAGCCAGAAAACTCGCAAGCGCTGGGTTTTGGTTTTCGTTGTGGATTCTTGGGTATGCTGCATATGGAAATCATCCAAGAGCGACTTGAGCGTGAATACAATATCGATCTTATTACCACTGCACCGACTGTTATTTATGAAGTGCTTGATACAAAAGGCGACATTATTGAAATAGATAACCCATCGAGGTTGCCTGAACCAAATTACATAGATGAGATTCGTGAACCGATTATTACAGCGAACCTCTTAATGCCACAAGAATATGTTGGCAGCGTTATCAGTTTATGTATAGAAAAACGTGGTATACAAAAAAATATGCAGTACTTGGGCAACCAAGTAACGATGACATATGAGATGCCAATGAATGAAATGGTTCTGGATTTCTTTGATCGCCTGAAATCAGTCAGTCGTGGTTACGCGTCAATGGAATATCATTTCTCGCATTTCGAGCCTGCCAATGTTGTGAAACTTGATGTATTAATTAACGGCGAGTGCGTTGATGCGCTTGCTGTGATTGTACATCGTGATCAGGCGCAGCTCAGAGGCAAAGACCTTGTAGAGCGTATGCGTGAAATAATACCAAGACAAATGTTTGATGTCGCAATACAAGCGGCTATTGGCACACATATCATTGCGCGTTCTAATGTGAAGGCTTTACGAAAAAATGTGACGGCAAAATGTTATGGTGGCGACGTTTCTCGTAAGCGAAAATTATTAGAGAAACAAAAAGCGGGTAAAAAACGAATGAAGCAAGTCGGGTCGGTGGAAATTCCACAGGAAGCCTTTATGGCCGTACTCGGCGTTGGCAAAAAGTAAGCAAATGGAGTGTGATAAGTGAGTTTTGATTTTGAAGTAGTATTAGTGATACTGACATTAATCAGTGGTTTTATTTGGCTGATGGATAAAGTTCTTTGGTCGAAACAAAGAAGCTCGTCCTCGTCTGATGAAAAGGAAACACAAGAACCCGTGGTGGTTGAGTATGCCAATTCATTGTTCCCTGTATTTCTCGTTGTATTGGTGCTGCGGTCTTTTATTGGTGAGCCGTATGAAATCCCGTCAGGTTCGATGAAACCAACTTTGCTGATAGGTGATTATATTCTTGTTAGTAAGTTTAGTTATGGTGTGCGTTTACCGGTTATCGATACAAAAATTCTTGACGTTGCTGATCCAGAACGTGGAGATGTGTTTGTTTTCCGCTATCCTGAAGATGATGATACTAATTTCATTAAACGTGTTGTTGGCGTACCGGGTGACAGGGTTCAGTATGTAAATAAGACATTGTATATTAATGGCGAAAAGGCAGAGCAAACCAAAATCGGTGTAGCGCAATCAGAGTGTCCGGGTTTTTTCCGTCAACCAGCAACGGTTTTTCAAGAGAACCTGTCGGGCATCGAATATGAAATTTACGTATGCCAACAAGATTTAGGTGGTGCGATTGAGTTTACGGTGCCAGAAGGGCATTATCTTGCATTTGGAGATAATCGCGATAATAGTAATGACAGCCGTGGCTGGGGTTTTGTGCCAGAGCGTAATTTGGTTGGCAAAGCGCAAATCATATGGTTTAGTTCAGATGCCACAAAAGAATGGTTTTCTGGTGAGCGCTTCCGGTGGGGTAGAATCGGTACGGCATTAAATTAATTGTTGTTTATTAAAAGTTAAGAGGTGTTTGGTTATGAGAAGCATAAAGCATCAACAAGGCGTCACCGCGATTGGTTGGTTAATTATTCTTGGGTTAATCGCTTTTTTTGTTTCCTTGGCGTTAAAACTTTTTCCTGTTTATATAGAAAATTACAATATCGTTACTTCATTAAAATCAATGGAACAAACTGAAGGCCTGTACCTGAGATCTTCCAGTAAAATTCGAACCTTGGTGCAAACTAAGTTAGATATCAATGATGTTAAAAGCATCGGTAGAAAAGATATCAAAGTGATAAAGCGTGAAGGTACAGTTTATATTGACATTGAATATTCGGTTACGATTCCATTTGCGGGTGCAATTAGTATTTTGGCTGATTTTCATGAGAGCGCAGAGGTCAAGAGTTGACAGAAATCCTTTCACGTTTGATGAAACAAATAGATTATTGTTTCAATGATGAGACGCTATTACTGAATGCCTTAACGCATCGAAGTGTAGGACAAAAAAATAACGAAAGGCTCGAATTTCTTGGTGATGCGATTCTTGGAATGGTGATTGCTGATGAATTATTTCATCGCTTTCCAGATTGCTCAGAAGGCGAAATGAGTCGTCTACGTGCGAGCCTCGTCAAGGGAGAAACACTCTCTGAGCTTGCTCGCGACCTTTCTTTAGGTGATTATTTGAAGTTGGGCCCCGGTGAGTTGAAAAGCGGGGGCTTTCGTAGGAGTTCTATTCTGGCTGATGCCTTTGAAGCCATGTTGGCAGCCGTTTATTTAGATTCAAATTTGGAAACGTGTCGTGATTTAATCTTAAGACAATTATCGGAGCGTCTAAATAAAGTCTCACCTGATGCGGTTGGTAAGGACCCCAAAACTCAGCTTCAAGAATATATGCAAGCGCGGCATTTACCTCTGCCAGTATATGACGTTATAGATGTCACAGGTCAAGCACATGCACAAACATTTACTGTTGAATGTAAATTAGGTGATGGAGAAGTAGTTAAAGGTGTAGGTAGTAGTCGTCGAAAAGCAGAACAAGCTGCTGCTGATCAGCTATTGGGGAAGCTTAATGGTTCAGGACAATGAGTGATGTAGAACACCGATGCGGTTATGTCGCTTTTATTGGGCGTCCTAATGTTGGTAAATCAACGTTATTAAATCGTTTGGTAGGGCAGAAGTTGTGTATTACCTCACGAAAACCGCAAACAACACGTCACCGTGTTTTAGGTATTAAAACAACGGAAGATACACAATTTATTTTCGTTGATACCCCAGGTATGCATATTGATGATAAGCATGCGATGAATAGATATATGAACCAAGCCGCGAAGACCGCAGTGCACGATGTAGATATCGTCGTTTTTGTTATTGATGGCACAGGCTGGACAGAAGGGGATGACTTAGTTGTTGAGCGACTACAACATACCGAGGCCAAGATTGTTGTTGCAGTCAATAAAATTGATAAACTAGACAAAAAAGAAGAATTACTACCTCTGCTACAGAAATTGTCTGAGTTAGAAAATGTCAGTGAGATCATTCCATTGTCGGCAACGAAAGGTCAGCATATTGATACGCTGGAGTCTACATTAAGGTCGATGTTACCCGTTGCAGATTTCTTTTTTGATGAAGAACAGGTTACTGACCGCAGCATGCGTTTTATTGCAGCGGAACTGATTCGCGAAAAATTAATTCGTCGTCTTGGTAAAGAGTTGCCATATGCCTTGACAGTAGAGATTGAAGAATATGCAGATCGCGATGGTATATTACAAATTGGTGCTGTTATCTGGGTTGAACGTGCTGGGCAAAAGGCAATTGTCATTGGTAAAAATGGTTCTATGTTAAAAGAAATAGGCCGTCAGTCACGTTTGGAACTTGAGAAGATGCTCGAGACAAAAGTATTTGTACGCCTTTGGGTGAAGGTGCGTGAAGGGTGGTCAGATGATGCACGGGCACTACGTAGTCTTGGTTACACTGACGATTTCTAATGAGCGTGCGGATTGACTGCCAGCCCTGTTTTATTCTGCATCGGCGGGACTTCAGAAACACTAGTCTGATTATTGAAGTATTTTCTGCCGAGTATGGCCGTGTTGCAATGGTTTCACGAGGAGCGAGGAGACCTAAATCGAGGGTAAATGCATTACTCCAGGTATTCCAACCTTTACTGATTTCGTGGACTGGGCGAGGTGAGCTGCAAACCTTAACAAATGTTGAAGCAGCTGAATTTGTGTCTCCGTTATCTGGTGAATCATATGCTAGTGCATACTACCTTACCGAATTAATTTATCGTTTATTGAAACCAGCAGATGTTCATGAAGCATTATTTACGTCATATGCAAAGTCAATAGCTGCATTGCGTGATACAAATGGGGATGCACAGACTGCAGAAATTATCTTGCGACTATTTGAGAAAACCTTATTGCAAGAATTGGGTTATGGTCTCGTACTTGATCATGAGGTCAATACTGGCGAAGCCATTATGGACGATCGTTATTATGAATATGTCCCAGAACATGGCCCAGTCGAATGCCATCCTGAGAGTATTCCGAATGGGGTTAAATTAAGTGGGCGAAGCATTATTGCCTTAGCAACTGAAGAATTTACCGGTGTGGATTGCCTCAGGGATTGTAAACGCCTAATGCGCACTGTTTTGCAATGTTATCTAGGTGACAAGCCATTACAGAGCCGTATGTTGTATAATCGGCGTGTATCAGTTGAATAGTTACGTCTATCGGGAGAAGACATAGTGTCTGAGTTAGTCGCTGAAATTTTATTGGGTGTTAATATCGATCACGTTGCTACATTGCGCGAGGCACGTGGCACGCGTTATCCAGATCCTGTGCAAGCGGCGATTGAGGCAGAACAAGCAGGGGCTGATGCGATTACACTGCATTTGCGAGAAGATCGCCGACATATTCAAGAACGTGATGTTGTGATGTTACGAGATATCCTACAAACCCGAATGAATCTCGAAATGGCCGTTACCGAAGAGATGCTAACGATCGCGGAAAATGTTAAACCTAATGATTGTTGTTTAGTTCCAGAAAGTCGTCAGGAATTAACAACAGAAGGTGGCCTTGACGTAAAAGGGCAATTAATTCGAATTAAAGAAGCTTGCTCTCGTTTAACTAATGCTGGTGTGCGTACATCATTGTTTATTGATCCTGATCCTGAACAGGTTAATGCTTCAGCAGAAGCCGGTGCGCCTGTAATTGAAATTCATACAGGTCGATTTGCGGACGCGGAAACGACATCGGAAAAAGAAATTGAATATAGTCGAATATGTGCGGCGGTAGATGCAGGTGTTAAGGCTGGCTTGCATGTGAATGCTGGACATGGTTTGCACTACCACAATGTTGGGTCGATTGCGTCATTGTTGCCAATCCGTGAACTCAATATTGGTCACGCAATTATTGCACGAGCTGTATTTACAGGGTTGCAAGAATCTGTACGTGAAATGAAAAGTTTAATGAAAGAAGCACGTCTGCTGGCATTACAGGCTAAATTATGATCTACGGTATTGGTACAGACATTGTTCGTGTTTCACGTATGCAAAAAAATATTGAACAGCATGGTGATAAATTTTCTCGGCGTATCTTGAGCGATTCAGAGTTTGAAGACTATTCGGTGTCAGTGAAACAAGCACATTTTTTAGCAAAACGTTTTGCGGCAAAAGAAGCCACCGCAAAAGCAATGGGGATTGGGTTTAGTCGAGGGATGAGCTTGCGTGATATTGGTGTAGGCCATGATGAAAATGGCAAGCCAACACTGGAATATTTTTCACGCGCTAAAGAGTTAATTAGTGAGTTAGGTATTGGAGTTGGCTATATCAGCATCGCAGATGAAGATGATCATGCTGTAGCCTTTGTAACTTTATTACGTTCCACGAGTGAGTATTGAGATAACACTCATTCAAACGCAAGTAAGCGCTCGATCTCAGTATTTAAACCATTTAGGGCATTTTCTAAATCGTCGATATCTTGTTTAAGTAATATCTCTAAGTCATTAGCCGCTTGGCCAATGGCAGGGACACCGCAGTAACGACTCGAACCATTAATCTTGTGCACATTATCGTAAAGAGCTGCTTTGTCACCTTGTTGGTGGGCGGCGTTCATGCTTGTTCGCAGCTCTGGTAATTCTTTTAATAGCATCTCTAACATTTGGCGCGCTAAATCTTGATTGCCACCAGCAAGTTGCAATGAGAGTTGTTCGTCATAAATCTTAATTTCTTCACTCATTATGATGTTTGTTGTGTGTTGACTAAGATATTATATTTATACCGTGGACTCGAGATGAATACCAGTCTTCCTGCACAGCATGGGGATTTAAGGTAAAATGAGCCGATGAATTACTTAACATTAGACAATTTTGTGGGAAATACCCCATTAGTACGTTTACAGCGTCTCCCAGGTGAGACGAGTAATGTCTTGCTCGTAAAGCTTGAAGGTAATAACCCAGCTGGTTCAGTCAAGGATAGGCCCGCTTTGAGTATGATTAAGCATGCGCAAGCGCGTGGCGATATTCAGCCGGGGGATAGCCTGATTGAAGCCACCAGTGGAAATACCGGTATTGCGCTCGCAATGGCTGCGGCGATGCAAGGTTATAAAATGAAGCTGGTGATGCCTGAGCACATGAGTATTGAACGCCGTGGAGTAATGAAGGCATTTGGTGCCGAGATCATTCTCACATCGCGGGAAGGGAGTATGGAAGAGGCGATTGATAAGTCACGGGAAATGGAGGCAGCAGGCGAGGGCAAGGTGCTTGATCAATTTTCTAATCAGGATAACCCGCTAGCGCACTATGAGGGGACAGGACCTGAGATTTGGCGTGATACGGATGGAAAAGTAACCCATTTTGTTAGCTCAATGGGTACAACAGGCACCATCATGGGAACATCACGTTTTTTAAAAGAACAAAATAACGCCATTGAAATAGTTGGGGTACAGCCAACAGAAGGTTCAGCGATCCCTGGCATTCGGCGTTGGCCAAAAGAATATTTACCTAAAATATACGACGATACACGGGTCGATCAAATTTTTGATGTTAGCCAGCAAGATGCTGAAGAAACCACACGCGCCTTAGCTGCAAATGAAGGCATCTTTGCAGGTATATCATCAGGTGGTGCTGTTGCAGCTGCTCTTGAGTTATCTAAACATGTCGAGAATGCGGTGATTGTTACAATTATTTGTGATCGTGGTGATCGTTATCTTTCTACCGGCGTTTTTCCTGCCGAATAAATATTAAGACGAAAATTAAAATGAAAGTACTTGTTTTTGATATCGAAACTGTCCCGGATATTGATAGTGGACGACGTTTACATAACCTGGAAGGTCTTTCAGATAAAGAAATTGCCGATATTATGTTTCACTTGCAAAGGCAGGAAACGGGAGGCTCTGAATTTTTACGCTTACACCTGCACCGCATCGTAGCAATTTCTGTTGTTTTTCGTCATGGCAATGAGGTAACTGCTTGGTCGCTTGGTGATAAAGATTCTAATGAGAAAGAGCTTATTGAGGAATTCTTTGCTGCAATAGAAAAACACACGCCGACATTGGTGTCATGGAATGGTAGTGAGTTTAATCTACCTGTATTGAATTATCGTTCTTTGTTACATGGAATCAGTGCACCAGGGTACTGGGCTAATGATGCCAGTGATCAAGGAACTCATGGAGCCAATTATCAAAGTCGTTATCATGAACGCCATATTGATCTTATGGATGTATTATCAAGTTTTCAGACATGCGCAAATGCGCCATTAGATGAACTGGCAACGATCTTGGGTTTCCCGGGCAACATGGGAATGGACGGCTCTAACGTGTGGTCAACGTTTATGGCTGGAGATGTAGATGCGATACGTGCTTATTGCGATAGCCGCGTCCTAAATACCTACTTAATCTATTTAAAATTTGAAGTGACGCGTGGCAATCTAAGTTCACAAGAATACGAGCATGAATGTGAGTTACTCCGCGATATGCTAAATACATCTGAACAAACCCACTTGCTGGAATTTGTGCAAGCATGGGATCTCAATAAGTTTTAATCTAGGTAACTAATATGGCGCGTCGTCGTAGAAAGAAGTTGCCTACCGAACCGGTAGCAGCAACGATTGAATCCATTTCACATGAAGGTCGTGGCATTGCACGCCTTGATGGTAAAACAGTTTTTATCGATGGCGCTTTGCCAGGTGAGGAGGTCATGTTCGTTTACACCTCACGACGTGCTAAGTTTGATGAAGGCTGTGTGACTGAAATAACAAAGGCATCAACAGATCGTGTTGAGCCAGTCTGTCCTCATTTTTTGCTTTGTGGAGGCTGTAGTATTCAGCACATGTCACCAGCAATGCAGCGTGCCCATAAAGAGTCTGTTTTAATAGATCAATTTAAACATTTAGCCGAATTAGATATACCAGAAATCATTCCACCACTGACGAGCGAAAACACCGCTTACCGACGCAAGGCACGACTTGGTGTGCGATTTGTTATCAAGAAAGATAAGCTATTGGTTGGCTTTCGTGAAAAAAATAGTGGTTATCTTACTGATATGAGTGTGTGTAAGGTATTGCACGAGTCAGTTGGCGAACGTCTTGAGTTATTGCAGTCCCTGATACGCAGCATGGAAAGTTATAGGAAGATCGCCCAAATTGAGGTGGCCGTGGGTGATAATCATACGACCTTAGTATTTCGAAATTTGGAAGAACTGATACCTGGTGACATCGCCTTGCTAAGATCTTTTGCTAATGACACGGGGTTACATGTTTGGTTGCAACCACAAGGGCCAGATACTGCGAGTCCATTGTGGCCGGAAGAATCTCAACTTGTTTATGCGTTACCGGACTATGATGTCAGTTATGAATTTCTGCCAACAGATTTTACGCAAGTTAATGCAGATATGAATAAAAAGATGGTTAAACAGGCTATTGAATTACTTG
>Ga0316207_10002352_pt1 | contig 19682 bp, 18 predicted proteins | sample 6weekpyrite_MG_FD_204943 | JGI IMG/M metagenome (GOLD analysis project Ga0316207, IMG submission 204943) | Microbial mat bacterial communities from mineral coupon in-situ incubated in ocean water Damariscotta River, Maine, United States -... | ecosystem: Environmental > Aquatic > Marine >...
GGACATGCACATAATCCGGTTTGACATAATCCAGGATTCTACTGTAATGCGTAATTATCAAGAATGTTCTTTTGCCGTCTTTGATTTTATTTATACCTTCGCTTACAGCTCTAAGTGCATCTATATCAAGTCCTGAATCTATCTCATCTAGGATGATAAAATCCGGCTCGAGCATCAGCATCTGCAGTGTCTCATTTCTTTTTTTCTCTCCACCTGAAAAACCTTCATTAAGCGAGCGGGTAATAAGTTCCGGCTTCATACCAAGTTCCAATGCAAGACTTTTTGCCTCTCGCAAGAATTCCGCAGCATTGAGCTCCGGTTTACCTTCAAATTTTCTCTTGGCATTGACCGCTGTTCTTAAAAAATAGGCATTGCTTACTCCCGGTATTTCCACAGGATTTTGAAAACTTAGAAAAATGCCTTTTAGAGCACGCACCTCAGGCTCTTCATCAATAATGTTCTCACTCTTGTATAACACTTCTCCTTCTGTTACATTAATATCGTAATGCCCTACTATCGCTTTTGAGAGTGTTGACTTTCCTGCACCGTTTGGTCCCATGATAACATGAACTTTTCCTGATTCCAGACTAAGGTTCAAACCTTTTAAAATGTTCTTCTCACCGATATTCGCATGTAAATTTTTTATTTCAACCATATTTTTCATCCTACACTTCCTTCCAATGTTAGTTCTAAAAGAGCTTTTGCTTCAACAGCATACTCCATAGGCAGTTTATTAAAGACCTCTTTACAAAAACCGTGTACTATCATACTTATAGCATCTTCTTCATTGATGCCTCTTTGACGTAAATAAAAAAGCTGTTCATCACTGATTTTCGTGGTCGTTGCCTCATGTTCTACTTTTGCATGAGCACTCTTGTTCTCAAGATATGGAAAAGTATGTGCCCCACATTCACTTCCTATGAGCAACGAATCACATTCACTACGATTATGTGCACCTGCAGCCTTTGCTGCCATTTTAACAAGCCCGCGATAACTGTTTTGTCCACGCATCGCAGAAATCCCCTTTGAAATGATGGTAGAACTCGTGTTCTTCCCTAAATGGATCATTTTTGTTCCGGTATCAGCCTGCTGTGCGAGTGTTGTAACAGCAACAGAGTAGAACTCTCCTACACTGTTGTCACCTTGCAAGATACAACTTGGATATTTCCATGTAATGACCGAACCTGTTTCCACCTGTGTCCAAGAGATTTTAGAGTTATCCCCTTTACAAAGACCTCTTTTTGTCACAAAATTGTAAATACCGCCCTTTCCCTCTTCATCTCCAGGATACCAATTTTGAATCGTAGAATATTTGATCTCTGCATCTTTCATGGCTACGAGTTCAACGACCGCCGCATGCAGTTGGGAATCATCGCGCATAGGTGCGGAACATCCTTCATTATAACTGACATAGCTTCCTTCATCTGCTACGATCAATGTTCGCTCGAACTGTCCAGTATTGAGTGCATTAATACGAAAATAAGTACTCAACTCCATCGGACAACGCACCCCTTTTGGTATATAAACGAAGGTACCATCAGTGAAAACGGCAGCGTTAAGGGCTGCGAAGTAGTTATCATTCATTGGAACAACACTGTACATATATTTTTTGATAAGTTCCGGATGTTCCTGTACTGCTTCGGAAATAGAACAAAATATAATCCCATGTGCTTTGAGTTCATCAGAAAATGTAGTTTTTACCGAGACAGAATCGATTACCGCATCTACCGCAATTCCCTGCAGCTGTTTTTGTTCTTCAAGTGGAATACCCAGCTTTTTGTATGCCTCAAGGATTTTCGGATCGACCTCTTCAAGAGAATCCGCTGCTTTTTTTGGAGCGGAAAAGTACGAGATCGCCTGATAATCTATAGGATCGTATGTAACATGAGCCCAGTGAGGTTCCTCCATTTGCTGCCACTTGTATAGTGCATTTAGACGTAACTCTGTCATCCAATCTGGTTCATTTTTCTTTTTTGATATGAAACGGACGGTTGATTCATCTAGTCCGGGAGGTAATGTATCTTGTTCAATATCTATCTCAAATCCGAGTTTATACTCACCTGAGACAGCTTTGTTTATCTCTTCTTGTGCCATATCTCCTCTCCTTATATAATAAAAAGAATATTATAAAATATTTATACTTATTAAGTATAGCACTTCATTATTAAAAAATATTAAGAATACTTACACACTTTTTGGATTAAGAAACTTTTCGCCTCTTTTTATTTTTTCAAAAAGCTCACTATCGTGAAAATCATTACATATCTCTTGAGAAAAAGTGATATCCTTTAAAGATATTTTTCCCATATTCTCATTATATACGTCTTCATTGAAACATTGTGCATACCCGGTAGCCGTCTCGTGCACAATGACACTGTTAAGTCTTACCTCTTTTTCTCCATTTACTGTCGATGTGAGTTGTAAAAGATTGTCTATCATCAAATATATGATTCGAGAGAACTGCTCTGCAGAAGGAGAAACCGGTAATTCCACCCAACGAGCAGAGTGTTTTTTCATATCTTGCACATACTCCACGTCATCATCTCTCCAGAGTGTAATGGCATGATCAAAGCTTTCAACAAGATCTTTCATATTTTGCTTCATCAAACCAAAATCATAGACCATTTGTCCGTTATCCAAGAAATTTGACTCAAACAGCAATTCAACTTTATAAGAGTGTCCATGAATGGAGCTTCTGCATTTAACAGTTGAGCATCCTCTTACTATATGTGCGTTTTCAAATTTAAATAGTTTTCTGATTATCATTCTTGCTACTCCTAAAATTACTGTTAGAATTTTACTTCTTACACACCCTTGTTGGCATCCCAAATTCTTATATGTAGTCTGTCACTATAATTATAACCTTTTGCCTTACAGAACTCTATAAGCGGTTGAGTATTGTTTTCAAGCTCTTTTTTGCTTCCTGCAACCGGCATACAAAAGACCTTCGTTTGTGGAGAGTGTATGGTCACACTTTCTATCTCTTCTTCAAGTGCGATGGTAATGGAATCCCTATCTATAGAAAACTTAAAAAAAGCATCTTTCGCATTAGAAGCGATATTGTAGACCACATCACCTCGTATACGTTTATTTAAGGGTTCACCTGAGTTGGAAAGTTTCACAGAAAGAGCGAAAACGCACTCTTTGTAAACAGGATATTTTTCAAAATCAACGTCGAGAGAGCCATTTGTCTCAAAAGTTACTCTATGTTCCTGTTCTATCAATTGCTGCAAAAACGAGATAAATACTTCATCATTTGCATAGATAAGAGGTTCACCTCCGGTAAGAACTATATCGACCGCTTCAGGCAGATCATATAAAGAGAGTACATGTAACAGCTCGGATGTTTTTGTTACAGGAACCCAGTTTTGTAAAAAGTGTTCTTTATTGACCGCATATACTGTGTCGCAGCCTGTTACTTCCACACCGTCATCGGCTCTCTCTTTGCAACCAAATCCCTCACATCGCATATTGCATCCACCAAAACGGAAGAATAGAGAAGGTGTACCTACATACTTCCCCTCACCCTGGATCGAGTAAAAGTGTTCAACAAGATAGATCATCCACCCGTCTCATAAAAAGCTCTGTTTGAGACCTCATCATCTTCTCCGCCCCATCTGTTCTTTTCAGGTTTCGTTCTTACCACCTCTTTTAAAACTGCTGCTGCACCTTTAATGTCTCCACGCTTGACCGATTCAGCAATACTCATTGCCTCATCAAAATACAAACAAGGAATCAGATTACCTTCAGCCGTCAGTCTGATACGATTACACTGCTTACAAAAATCATCTCCGTAAGGCTCAATTATCCCAAATCTATAGCCGTCTTTCATACGATAATAGTGTGAAGGTGAAGCCCCGTCAAAACCTTCATCCTCAAACTTATATTTTTCTCCTAGAATCTCTAAAAGTTCTGAGGATTTTAACCCTGATATATCTGCTTTTGCAAATTTATTTTCCATATATTCTATAAAACGAATACTCATCCCTTTGGATTTACTGTACTCAAGAACATCGATGATCTCATCTGCATTCATGTTCTTCATAGGCACCATATTTACCTTGACTTTCAATCCTACACGTAAAGCTTCATCAACACCATCTAGAACATTTTTAAGTACATCTTTACCTGCGATCTCTTCTGCAACATCTGCTTTGAGTGTGTCTACACTTACATTTATACGTTTAAGTCCCGCATCTTTGAGTCTTTGTGCAGCACCTTTTAGCAAGTAGGCATTTGTCGTCATCGCAAGGTCAATATTTGGTTCATAATCATAGATCATTTTAATGAACTTGTCTAAATCTTCTCTTAGAAGCGGTTCTCCACCTGTGATACGAATCTTCTTGACACCTTCATCTATGGCCACTTTCAAAAATTCAAAAAGCTCCTCAAATGTCAAAAGATTTTCTTTAGGAACCCATGAAAACGGCTTTTCAGGCATACAATATTGACATCTAAAATTACATCTTTCCGTTACAGATACCCGTATATAATCTACAACTCTATCATAGCTATCAATAAGCATTATTTTTCCTAGTTTTAATTATTGCTATTATAGCTTCTAGAGTTGAAATTAGCTTTATTTGTTATAATAATACATGCGATTCAGAAAACTAAAAAAACAGACAAAACAAAAAAAAGAACCAAAAGTTACAATCTTTTATGCTTCTTACCCCGACAGGATCAAAGCACTTATAACAGATTTGTTTATGATATATGCACCGATACTCTATCTTATAACTTATGTAATTATGGATGGTAAAGAAGCATTTCAATCTTCTCAAATTGCACCGCTTGCAGGTGTAGTTCTGTATGGGTTGATCTATGCGGTTTTATTGGCAAAATTTGGACAGACACCTGGGAAAAAAGCATATAACATAAAAGTAGTGGATGATAAAAGTTTAAACAACATCTCTTTTCTCAGAGCATTTTTACGATTTATTGCTTTTTTATTCTCTGCAACAATAATAATTGGTCTTCTCTTTCCATTTTACAGAAAAGACAAAAAAGCATTGCATGATATTTTATGTCATACCATCGAGATAAAAGTAAAGGATTGATTTTTCTTATTGATGAAAAGGCGAAGTAAAGGAACTGGTTCCTTTACAAACCTGACTAATGTAAGTCTCTCCAAACTTCTCTTTTCCAAAGAATGGCGAAGATAGCGAAGATGATAGCATATATCATCACATACTTTCCAACCTCTTCACGTTCATGACGTTTTGAGTCACCGACATTTTCAAGATGTTCTACAACTTTCTCTGCAGACTCTGCACTTACACCTACACGCGGCATAGCAGTTCCTTTGAGATAACTTTGAGGATTTTCCACAAATGTTTTAATATAATGCTCACCACGTGAACGGATAAACATACTTAAATCTGGTGGTAACGTACCCATGTATTTTTTCAAAGCATCTTGATAGTCCAATACCTGTGTATCAAAAGCAAGTTCATCTTGTTTTTTCTTAAATGCAGGTTTCTTACCTATTTGTGTCCACTTATCATAATGAAGAGCATGACATCTTCCACATGCAGTTTGAAATGCCATTGTAGGTGTCAATTCTTCTTTTTTCACTGCAATCGACTGTAAATATGTAACCATATCAGCAACTTCCTGATCTAGATCTCCGCCAGCTCCGTAGAAAGGAGGCATTGGATGTATTTTTCCCTTTGCAGGGTCGAACTTATGCTCGACATTTAAAGTATGTGCAGGGTTTTTAATCAGTGATACTAAAAACTTGGGATCGAAAACAATACCTGCATTTGAAAGATCAGGTGGGTTCACACCAAAGCTTTGTGCAGCACTTACGGCATCCATAGGAGCTGGCATACCAGCTACTTCTATACTATGACAGCCTGTACAGCCACCGGCACCTGCTACTAAATTCTTTCCACGGGTTGCATCACCTTTTTTAGTCAATGCCGGTAGATCTTTATAAGCAAATCCTTCTCCCTCGACATGTTTATGCATTTGAGAGTGCGCGAATGGTTCGACCAAATAATAAGTTACAAGAGTAAATGCAGTGACCACTGCCAGTATAAATAATTCTTTCACCTTCTACCCCTTAAACTTTTTTTCATATTTGGTTATGAATGGCAGTACTATCCACAAACCGATAAACACTAGTGCGGCATAAAAACCGATGGCACTAAATAGACCTTCCGGTGGAACTTTACCCATCGCCGTTAAAATGATCATATCAATAAGCATAGCCCAGAACCAGTACTTGAACAAACCTCTTCTTGATGCAGGTATGGCATTTGGACTTCTATCCAAGAACGGTAATAAAAAGAATATTACCTGTGCAAAAGCAAAGGCTATAAGACCAAGGTTAGTTGAAAATGGTCTTAATATCTCATATGACCATAAAAAATACCATTCAGGGTAAATATGTGTTGGTGTTTTCAAACCATTTGCAGGATCGAAGTTTACCGGATCCATTGCAAAATCATAATGATAGAATACGAGATAGAAAAAGAAAACAAGGTAAATTCCCACTACCATCATATCTTTTGAAATAAAGTCATTTGCAAATCTTATGACCTTTGCATGTACTTTATCTCCCGATAGATATTTTTTAGACTCTGCTTTAAAGTCTATCTTTTCACCATCTTGATTGTTAACATGAGGAATACGAAGCGCTCCAAAGTGTAAACCTATAAGGCCTAATATCGCTAATGGAATCAAAAGTACATGCAACATAAAGAAACGATTTAAGAATGCCTGTGAAGGAACATAATCTCCTCGGATCCATTCAACAAGACCATCCATGTGCAGACCACCCATGCTAAAAAGGTTCGTGATAACCATACCTGCCCAGTATGACATCTGTCCCCATGGAAGCATATAACCAGAGAATGCTTCTGCTGAAAACGCAACGAAAAGTAACATACCTGAGATCCAGATCATTTCACGACCATTCTTATACGAACCATAGTAAATACCTGTGAACATATGGATATAGATAATCAAAAATACGACTGAAGCTGCAACACCATGGATATGTCTCCATAACCATCCGTAACCGACTTCTTGCATAATTGTATAATTTACACTGTCAAATGCTAAATCAACATTTGGCTGATAATACATTAATAAAAAGATTCCAGAGATCAATAAAAGGCCAAAAGTTACGGCAATAACCATTCCCATAGCCCATAGAAAATTAATATTTTTTGGAATCCAATATTCTGTTGACAATACACGGCGAAGTGTATCTACTGCAAGACGCTGGTTTAACCAGTCATGCAAACTTTTTGCTTTTGTAAAATGTGCCATATATTTTCCTTTCCTTATACTTTAAGCGTTATGCCATCTTCAAGCATCTTCTTATATTCAGGACCCTCTTCACCGAGCACAAGTTTCATACCATCGATCTTAAATGGAGGAATATCAAGTCCACGAGGTGGTGGAGACTTTGTTACCATTCCTGTATCATCATACATACCTCCATGGCATGCACAAAGAAAACCTTTCTCTTCCGGATTGTACCCTGGAATACATCCAAGGTGTGTGCATAATCCTACACAAACAGCGAAATAGTCATCCCCTATCTTAATGAGTCGTTTTTTATCCATTTCTGCTGTGGACTTTCCTGTTACCTGACTTATATTCTTATCATATGTCTCTAACATCTCTTTAGATTGTTTTAAAACAAAAATAGGCTTCCCCCGCCATTTTTCAGTTACAAGTTCATTATCATTATATGCGGACATATCTAATGTCGTAAATCCTGCCGCTTTCACACTTGGCAGCGGGTCCCAGCTTCTTTTCATAGCATATAAAGAAGCTACGGCACCAACACCAGCAACAGCACCGAATGCTTTCCCCATAAAACCTCTACGGCTGTTATCTTTCATTTAATCTCTCTTATTAACGAATTTAATCTTTATTGTATATCAAATATTAAGTAAGTTTTAATTGATTATTAAAACTTACTTAATCCTTATTGTACACCAAATAAGTTTAATTATCAATTAAATTAAGCTATCTTTTATCAAGTTTGCAATTTTGTTACAACTTTTTTCAATTTTTCCATATTTTCGACTATTAATTGTCTCAATTATCACATTAAGTTTATCTTTATCGTATTTTAAAACAATAGGAATGTTCAAACTTTCAAACAATGAATTAAAATCTGACGTATAATCTTCTCTTTGTATATATATTGGTCTGCCCCCTGATGCCAAAGAGTCTAAAACAGCTTGAGGAGATGCAGTTATGAGGACTTTACTTTGCATTATCATTTCATCATATTCCTCGAATTCAAAATAATTCACAAATTTTGTTTTTAACATTTCTTCATAATCTAAAAAATAATAAAATCCCAACTGTAAATGAGGATGCAAATATTCTACAAAATCCAAATGTTTTTCAAGATCTTTTTCATAATCGTCATCACCGAAAAAATAAGAAAGCTCAACACTCTTTTGTTGGGTTGAAAAGTATTTATCTGCCACGGCTACAGACTTACATATATCTTTTCCTTCAAGATAAGGAGAGAGTAAAAATTCATTATATGCTTTTATCTCATCGGGTTTATCGCTGACTCTGACAAATTTTGAAAAATATTTCCGCATATCTTCAAGCATAACAGGGTTGGCCTCTTCTGAATCAAATATCAGCTTATCACCATTATTCGCTATATTGGCTATATTACGTACCACATCGACACCTACACTCTTTTCAATTCCAAAATCCCTTGCACTCTGGGCAATTCGATAATCACTCGTCAACAGTGTTATATCTTGATCATGCAATGCATTCATTATCGCAACAGCACGTCTAAACCGATCTAGACCAACTCTGTGTCCTGTATGTACATAGTAGAAGATACGCACTATTCTAGCTCCATAAACAAATAATTTCTTAACTGCCTAATCTCAATGTTTAACACTTAAATACCTTGTTTCTAATCATTATACTATTCTCGGTATTAAGGTACCAGAAAATTAGGTCTTATTTTTCATTTTCCTAATTTTGACAGCACTGAAATTGTAGTCAGGTTCCATTGATTCTTTATCATATAAATCATTAGTCAAATAATTAATTTCTCTATTACTAATAGGCATAAAAATTGTTTTTGGTTTAATGTTTTTCGTAACATGTGCAGTTGTTTTAATACTCCCTCTTCTTGAAATAACCTCTATGACTTCATTATTGTTAATTCCCAATAATAAAGCATCTTCTGGATTTATCTCACAAAAATCAAGTGGTTTATATTTTAAAAGTGTATGTGGTAAGTTTGTTTTTGTACCACTGTGCCATTGGTCCCTTGTTCTACCTGTCAATAATATAAACGGAAATTCTAATGATGTTTTTTCACTCATTAGCTTATTCTGAACAAAAAAAAGATTCCCTTTTTTATCAGGTGTCAAAAAATCCTTAACCTCTTCTCCCCATATGAAAGAACTCCCTTGCAATGCATCATAATCAACCTTATAAATATCCATATATTCATTAAGCTTTGTCATTTGTTTATATTCATCAAATATCTCTTTAGGGTTTTGATAATTAAAATACTTTGAAAAACCAAGCTTATTTGCGAGCAGTGAAAAAATTTTCCAATCTGGCTTCGAATCTATAGATTGTCTGGTAAGACGTTCTTGTCTAGTAATTGTTCTATCTAAATTCGTTTGCGTTCCTTCTTTCTCTCCCCAGGGAGATGCGGGCAAACGAATATGTGCGAACTTTGATGTTTCAGAATTCTCATAGGCATTGATCTCAACAACCAATGGGATCCTTGTAATCAGTTTCTCCATTTTATTGCGATTTGGCAGATGATAGATGGGGTCCGTATGACATATTATCAATACATCCAAATCAGCTTCTAGCATCTGTGTAGCAGTAAGTCCCTCTTTTGTGACCACATTATCACTTTTCCAAAACTCTGCAACCTTTTGTACCTCTTCATCACTAAATCCTAAATGCACAGCCAGCATAGTGGAAAGCCCACCCACTTCACGCCCACCCATAGCATTAGGTTGTCCTGTAAGACTCAGTGGTCCATTACCTTGTTTGAATACCTTACCTGTCAAGAGATGTGTGTTTATTAATGCTAGATTCTTATCTACCCCCTGTACAGATTGGTTCAATCCCATTGTCCAAGCAGTAATAATATTTTCACTTTCTTTATATAACTCAAAGAACTCATCAAAAAGCTCTGTTGAAATGCCGGTTCTTTTTAACATCTTTGTTACTGCAACTCTTTTGAACTTGTTTTTCAATAACTCAAAATTGTTCACTTTTTGCTCAATGAATTCTAAATCATAAAGTTCTTCATCTATCAAACGCTTTGATATAAGATTAAAAAAATCAATATCACTTCCAGGTTTTATAGGCAGATGTATATCTGCAAGCTTTGCAGTTTCAGTATATCTGGGATCGATCACAACCACTTTTAAGCCTCTTTTTTTTGCTTTTTGAATCTGGTTATGAAATACCACATGTGCTTCTGCAGTATTTGCTCCTGCAAGTATCAATAAGTTTGCATACTCGATATCATTCATTCTAAGCGGTACAAAGTCTGCACCCAGAGCTTTTTTATAACCCACTACAGCACTAGACATACATGTTCGTGAATTAGTATCTACATTTGAAGTACCCAAAAATCCTTTACCAAGCTTATTTGCAACATAATAATCTTCAGTTAAAAGTTGACCGGAGAGATAAAATCCGATTTTATCTGGTGTAGTTGTTTTTATAGATGTTGCTATATGTTCTAAACTATCTTCCCAACTCGTTATTTCATATTTTTCATATATAGTATCACGTTTCATTGGACGCAATAACCTTGTATCAGTTTGCATGCTTACAAGCTCAGAAATACCTTTGGAGCAAACATTACCTTGATTAACCGGATAGCTAATATCACCTATAAGTGCATCACGGTCATACTCAATACCGCAGCCAACTCCACAATAACCACACACTGATCGAATCATTTAAACTCCTTTGTTTCAGTGATTCCATAATTTGATTAAAAGAATTATACAAAACTAATTAATGTAATTTTAAGATATTAATGATTAATTTTTAATCAATTACATGTTCTTTTTCTGTTTTTTCTGGTGTACAATTCTACATCACACATTGAATAAATGTAAATTTAAGGATGAAAGATGTTAAAGAAGTTAGCAAGCGTAGGTTTAGGGTTATCAGTTGCAACAACTGTATTAATGGCAGATGTTGAAAAGAAAAATTTAAATATAGGTTTTATCGCACTGACTGACTGTGCTCCTATAGTCATTGCAAAAGAAAAAGGATTTTTCAAAAAAGAGGGACTTAATGTTCATGTCATAAAGGAAGGTGGCGGTTGGCCGGGTATTCAACAAAAAGTGATCAATGGACAATATGACTTTTCACATGCACTTGCAGGCATGCCGATTGCAGCAACATTAGGCATCAACGGAAATGCAAATCTACAAGCACTTCTTTCGCTTGATTTTAACGGAAATGGTATTACATTTGGAAATAAGATCATTAAAGAGATGGAAAAATATGGTATGGATAAAACCAAAAGACCCCTTGGTTCTGAGTCTTTGAAAAAATACATCGACTACAAACATAAAACAGAAGGCGCAAACTATAAACCTTTGGCTTTTGGTATGGTACACCCGGTCTCTACTCACAATTATGAATTAAGATACTGGATGGCTACTTCAGGAATCGATCCTGATCGTGATGAGACAATCAAACCCTTCCCGCCACCAACTATGCCACAGAATCTTATAGCAGGAAATATAGCAGGATACTGTGTTGGTGAACCCTGGAATGAGAGAATCGTTTTAAAGAAAAAAGGTTCAACACTTGTTACAAACTATGATATATGGAACAACAATCCAGAAAAAGTACTCCAAACAAGAGCTGATTTTGTAAAAAAATACCCAAAAACCACAAAAGCAGTTATGAGAGCTATTATCAAAGCACAAATGTGGCTGGATGAAAGTTGGGAGCATAGAAAAGAAGCTGCTAAAATTTTAAGTAAGCGTCAGTATGTTAATGCACCAGTAAAAGTACTTGAAAAATCAATGACAGGAACATTCCAATACTTAAAAGGTCAAAAATCAGAGCCAAATCCAATGTTTAATGTATTTGCAAACGACTATGCAGCATATCCATTTTACTCACACGGTATGTGGTTCATTACTCAGATGTACAGATGGGGACAAATCGATAAACCGGTCGATATGAAAACTATCATTGAGAAAACATATAGACCGGATCTATTTGCCGAAGTTGCAACAGAGGTTGGATATGAACTACCGCCAAGTCCTTGGAAAATAGATGGTGTTGATAAGTACAATAAATTCATGGATGGAAAAGTTTATGATCCAAACAAAGCGGTTGAGTATATCTACAGCTTTAAAGTAACACATCCAAAAGTAAGCGAAAAAGCTCTTAAAGCTGCTAACAAATGGGAAGGCAGTTTAAAAACTGCACAACCAAAATATGAGTGTCAATATGGACCGGCAGGATGTGCTGACCCTAAATATGTAACAAAAAAATAGATAACTTATAAACACAAAGTGTAAATGCTTTGTGTTTATAAGTGTATAGACAACTATATTCTCCTTAAGATATGAATAAATGCCTATTTTCATTGTCTATACACTTTTAAACACAAACATAATGCATTAAATAAAGGAGAAAAATCGTGAAGAACGAAACGATCAAAAAAATAGTACTGCCATTCATTGTACTAATAGCAGTACTGGCTATTTGGATTCAAATAGCAAACAATATTGAAGATTTTCCAACACCAAAAGATGTATATATATCCGCCTTTGGAGGCGTAAATGCAGATGGTGATGAAATAACAGGTGTATTGGCCGATCCATTTTATGTGGCCAATGAAGATGATAAAGGAATTTTCTGGCAAATAGTCAACTCTCTAAAAAGGGTCTTTGCAGGTTTTGTATTAGCAGCACTAGTAGGTATCCCGCTTGGTCTTTTGATAGGAATGAGTAAAAATGCAAGTTATGCATTTGATCCCTTCATTCAAATTTTCAAGCCGGTGTCACCACTTGCATGGTTGCCATTACTATTATATATCTTTCAAGATATTAATATGACGGCCATATCAACCATTTTTGTGACCTCGATCTGGCCTATTATAATCAATACGGCCCTTGGTGTTAAGAATGTCAGTGAAGATTATATGAATGTAGCTAAGGTCTTACAGTTTTCTCCGGTCGAGAAAGTGTTTCAAATTATTCTACCGGTTGCTGTCCCATATATGTTCACAGGTATGAGACTCTCATTAGGTATTGCCTGGCTTGTAATTGTTGCAGCAGAGATGTTGACAGGTGGTATAGGAATCGGTTTTTGGATCTGGGATGAGTACAATAACCTTAATTATCCAAACATTATCATCGGTATTATACTTGTAGGTATTATTGGTTACATACTTGATTTAATAATGGGAAAAATTGCGGATTACTTTGACTATAGAAAAAGAGGAAGAGCTTAATGAATAAAAAATTTTTAGTTTTAGAAAATATTGAGAAAAGATTTCCAATACCGGGTAAAGAAGATTATGTGGCAGTTACAGATGTCAACCTTGAAATTCAAAAAGATGAGATTGTCGCCATTATAGGACATAGCGGTTGTGGAAAAAGCACACTCTTAAATATGATAGCCGGTCTTGATATGCAAACATCGGGTAATATCTTCCTTAAGGCTAAGGAGGTAAGAGGCCCAGGACCCGACAGAGCTGTTGTATTTCAAAATCATTCATTACTACCATGGCTTACTGTTTATGACAATATAAACATGGCAGTAAAAAAAGTAATGCCAGAGCTTTCATCTAAAGAGCTTAGAGAAAGAGTTGAAAGATTTATTTCAATGGTAAACCTTGATCATGCAAAAGACAAATATCCTGGAGAGATATCCGGTGGTATGAAGCAGCGTGTGGGAATTGCCAGAGCTCTTGCTATTAAACCCGATGTATTACTGATGGACGAGCCTTTTGGAGCACTTGACTCACTGACACGCGCCAACTTGCAAGAACATCTTATGAAGATACAGCAAAAGGTAAAGAACACGGTCATTATCATTACCCATGATGTTGATGAAGCAGTCTTGTTAAGTGACAGGGTCATTATGATGACCAATGGTCCTTCAGCGACTATCGGTGAAATTTTGGAAGTAAATCTTGAAAGACCCAGAGACAGAGTTGCCTTGCAAGAAGACCCTGAATATATCCGTTGTCGTGAAGCGATATTAGAATTCTTATATAAGAAATTCGCTAAAGAAGATGAATAAGACCACCTTTTTGGTGGTTGGATAAGCTAACAAAGAGATGTTAGTTTATCTAACTACCTTGAAGGTAGATTAACAATAGGAGATAAAATGAAAAAAATCACAATGTCGGCTGTTGCATTAACAGCAATTTTAGGTTCGTTTAATAGCGTAAGTGCAGCAGATGGAATTAGTATCCTAAAGAATATTCAAGTAGATGGTCAAATTAGGCCGCGATATGAATATGCTGATGTAAAAGATAATGGTAAAGATGCAGCTAACGCTTACACGGCAAGAACAAAGATTAAAGTCAATGCCAATCTTCTTGGTGTAGAAGGCTTAACTACTAATATTGGTGTTATTTCTGTCAATAATTTTGGTTCTGACAAATACAATAGTACAAACAATGGTGAAATTCAATATGATGTGATTAAAGATCCACAAAAAGCAATGATCTCAAACGCAGATATCAATTATAAGATCGATAAAACTACTCTGCATGCAGGTAGAAGCCAAATCAATCTTGATAATCAACGTTTTATCGGTACAGTTGGTTGGAGACAGTTTGAAAGAAGCTACGACTCTCTTTATGTTTCAAACAACAGCATCGAAGGACTTAGTCTTTTAGCAGCATGGGTCTATGGTATTCAAGGTGTAGGTGCAGGTCCGACTGCAGATACAAACTCTGTATTATTACATGCAGGCTATAAAGTCATGCCAGAACTTAAAGTGACTGCTTATGATTATATGATAGCAGGATTGGGAGACACTTACGGTATTGCATTAACAGGAAAGATAAAAGCAGGTGCCGCATTGAGTTATCGTGCTGAATATGCTGTGCAAAAAGACGCTAGTATGGGAATTCATACGGGTTCTAAAGCAAAAGCAGATGCATCTTATTATAACCTCGATATCGGAGCAAACTTGTCTGGAATATTAGCCGGAGTAAATTATGAATTTTTAAGTGGTGCTGACGCAAATGGCAAAACTGCATTCAATCCTAAATTTGGTACAAATCACAAGTTCAATGGATGGGCTGATATGTTCTATGTTGCAAATCGTCCTAGTGGCGGTCTGAAAGATGCCAATGTACGTCTTGGATATAAAGCAAAAGGACTTGGAAAGGTTTTAGCAGTGTATCATAGCTTTAAGGCTGACACATCAATGCCTACTTCAATAGGTACTACAGATGACCTTGGAAGTGAATTTGATGTTGTTTATGTTAATGCTATTCCTGGTGTTAAAAACCTTAAAGGTCTTGTGAAATATGCTTCATACGCAAAAGGTAAAGCTACAGGTTACACAAATGATAAAAAAGTTGCTTGGCTGCAATTAGATTATAAGTTTTCTACAAAGTAGTTACAACAATTTCTTGGTGAAATAGACGTTCACCAGGAAATTTTAAAAGTTAAAAAAAGGATACAAAATGGATTATATTAGTCCTAAAGAATTGAGTAGACTTGCTGTTGATGCAGGTGAAGAAAAGGTACACGTAGCTACAAAAGACACATTACTAAGAGGTTACATGGCTGGTGCGATTCTGGCTCTAGCAGCAATTTTTGCAATCACAGTTGCGATGAAAACAGGCTCTCCTCTTGTAGGTGCGGTTCTTTTCCCAGTAGGCTTCATTATGCTTTATATGTTGAAGTTTGACCTATTAACAGGTGTTTTTATGTTGGTGCCCCTAGCGGTACTCGACAAGAGAAAGAATGTAACAGTAAAAGAGATGCTTCGTAACTGGGCTCTGGTCTTTATAAGTAACTTTGCAGGTGCTCTTACTGTTGCATTTATGATGGCATTTATTTTCACTTACGGTTTTGACACGGACGGTGGTGCGCTTGCTGCGAAAGTAGGACACATTGGTGAGGCAAGAACCTTAGGTTATGAGGCACATGGTGCATCAGGATGGTTCACTATCTTTATTCGTGGTATGCTCTGTAACTGGATGGTATCTACAGGTGTTGTACTTGCTATGATCTCAACTTCGGTTATCGGAAAAGTATTTGCAATGTGGATGCCGATTATGCTCTTCTTCTTTATGGGTTTTGAGCACTCTGTTGTTAACATGTTCTTGTTTCCATTTTCTATGATCATGGGTGGTGGTTTTACTGTTGCAGATTACCTTCTATGGAATGAACTTCCTACAGCACTTGGAAACTTGGTCGGTGGTTTTGTATTTGTTGGTCTTCCAATTTACTTTACACACTACAAAGAGTCGAAAAAACGTTTTAATGTTGTTCACAATGAAGCATTAGAAATGGAAGCTGCTTAGTTTTTAATCATCTAATACATTCAGACTTGCTCTGAATGTATTATAATTCCCCGTTATTCAAAATTCAAAAAAGTAAAACAAATGAAAGAATTTATCAAAATTTACAAAGAGAACAAGAAAGATATAGAAGAGTTTCTTCTTACAACACTGAAAAACAATGGTGAACTATCATCACAATCTTCAGATAACTTTAAAAATATGTTTGAAACATTCCCTTCTTTAGAACTGATTTATATTACAGATAAAGACTTCACACAAATTGAGCCCAATATATATAAAAATAAGCGAGAGGTTTCTGCAAAAGGAAAAAATCGCTCATATCTGTTAAATAAGCTAGCTCCACTTGATGATGAAATCATGATAAGTGACCCCTATATCTCTTCTGCTACAGGAAACACATGCGTAACCGTTCTTAAAAAAGAAGGAGACAAAAATGTTTTAATGGATTTGAGACTTCCAAGGTTGCTTGGAAGGCTTGGCATGGTAGAACTTCATCCTGGCTTTAACGGTTTTACTAAGTTTTTCTATAAGATGACAGGGTTTTCATTGATGGCATCCGCTTTTTTAGCCGTGATCTATGCCCTATTTGGGTATATTAAGACCATTTTTGTTGATGGACATTTCTCTTTAGATACATTGTTTAAGCCTATTGTAGCGTTAACCCTTGGACTAGCAATTTTTGATCTTGCAAAAAACATACTTGAAAGGGAAGTATTCTTCAAAAACTATGCCAAAGAAGGTGAAGATGCCAATATATTGACCAAATTCTCTATAGCCATCATCATTGCATTGTCGATCGAAGCACTTATGGTCGTATTTAAAATAGCACTGCATGATTACTCGCAAATGATCCATGCATTCTATCTTATAAGTGGAATTGCACTTATTATTGTCTCTTTGGGGATATACAGTTACTTAACAAAACGTCAAAAAAACTAATTACATTTTTTTGAATCATATGCATGGTTATTTCAAAACCCTCACAGTAATGAGAAAAAATTCTCTCTAAATCATGTGAGTTCCATGCTTCTATCTATATTTCTATCTTATCTTCTGTAATAGCTAATAAGTGAACTCTTTGCGATTGCATGAGCGTTGAGTATATATCCGATGAGTGCCGGATTTGCATCTTTTGGAACTTTGATATGTTCTATATCAAGTGCATACACAGTAATTATATAACGGTGTGCTTTATCACCTTTAGGCGGACAGGCACCACCGAATCCTTCTGTTTTATAGTCTGTCATACCTTCAAAAGAACCCTTTGGTAAAAGCTTGAGCTTACTTGCATTTGATGCGATGGAGTGTACATTTTTAGCAATATCATACACTATCCAGTGCCACCAACCGCTACCGGTAGGCGCATCAGGATCATACATTGTTATAGCAAAGCTCTGCGTCCCTCTTGGCTCTCCTTGCCAACTTAGCTGCGGAGAAACATTGCTTCCATGACATCCAAATCCTTGAAATTCTTGTCTCTTTGTCAATTGACCGCCAAGTTCATCACTTGTCAATGTAAAATTTCGCTGATATTCTATAGGCATACTTTCAGCGAACAGTGTCGTAATTGTAAATAAAATCAAAAACCATTTCATGATGTTTCTCCTAGTCATATTTACCGACATTATAGCTTGAATTTACTTTTTAATGCAAGACAAAATGTAAGATACATATTTTGTATACGAAAGAGTCAATCTTTTTGAGGATATTATAATATTCTCAATGTGTTATCTTCAACATTTCAAAAGCTCCTTTTTGAAACTCATATGCGCTAGTTTGTATTTCACAATCGTAGCCATTGTCTCTAAGAAGCACTAAAAGAGGCTCTAAATGCACCGACCTATTATTCTTCAAATCCAAAAGAGGAAAGATTCGCACCTCTTTTGCAACTCGCAACATCTCCAGCACAGCTTTTTTATGAAATGTCAAATCAAAATACTCACTATATAAAAAAAGAAAATGTGAACTCCATGCAAGATCAAATGCTTTGTTTTCAAAACTTAACTTTGGAAGTTCTTCATCTCTGTATCTACCAGCTTTTTTTCCAGCATCATAATCATCTAAAAATTCATTCATAGCTTGCAAACGCAATCCTATAAGCGTATCTACATCTTTAACATTTTTCCAAACGAAATCATCACTATTTGCTCGTAGTTGTTCACTTACAATAGAAGATGTCTTCTCAACTCTTCGTGCAATCTGCGCTTTAGTAAACTGATAAATAGGGTCAATAGAAATTATCTTTACACCCATATGAAAAAGAGTAGCATTTACACTTGCTGGTCCATCCCCACAACCAAGTATCTTTTTATCTTTATCTACATCAGTATAAAGTCCCATTTCTTGGTATTCTTGCAAGTTTCTTCCCCATGGGATCACATTTTCTAACTTCATAAATTACTCATAGTTCAATAAAACCTTCAAAATATTTGACACCATACCCTGAGAGAATTACTCTATCATCTATAATATTGCAAAATACTTCACCACCCCGTGATGATAGCTGTTTGGCATGAAAATTCTCTTTTGCCAGTGATTCTTGAAAGTAAGTAACCAATTGTGTAAATGCCGAACCAGTTACGGGATCTTCATCTATACCATACTTTGGTGCAAAAAAGCGGGTAACAAAATCATATTCTTTTGATCTAGCGGCAATAGCCACACCCCTTATATCAAGCTTGATAAGTGGCAATACATTGGCAGAAACTTCTTTAATAAACTCTTCATCATCGTACACTGCAATATAATCCATAGCCTTATAACACGCTATGGGCGCTTTACCAAACGCTTCAACTATCTCAGGAGGGGCATCTACCGCTACTATACTTTGTAGTGGAAAATTCATGGCGTATCGTTGATTCTCTTTTGTTACATGTAAATCACCACTTTTTGAAGTAAAAATGATACTGTCTTCTTGAGTCTCCAAATTTTCAAAAAGAACATAAGCACTTGCTAAAGTTGCATGTCCACACATATCTACTTCAGCTTTAGGTGTAAACCATCGTATATGATACTTGTTCCCCTCTTTAACAAAAAATGCAGTTTCAGAAAGGTTATTCTCCTGTGCAATTTTTTGCATCAATTCATCATCTATCCAACTCTCTAACGGAATAACAGCAGCAGGGTTTCCCTCAAAAACTTTCTTTGCAAAAGCATCAATTTGATA
>Ga0316207_10002353_pt1 | contig 19678 bp, 11 predicted proteins | sample 6weekpyrite_MG_FD_204943 | JGI IMG/M metagenome (GOLD analysis project Ga0316207, IMG submission 204943) | Microbial mat bacterial communities from mineral coupon in-situ incubated in ocean water Damariscotta River, Maine, United States -... | ecosystem: Environmental > Aquatic > Marine >...
TAACTAAAGTTAATGTGCTGTAAAAAAACATAGAATATTTTTATCAATAAGAACATTTAGATGTATTAATGATTACTAAGGTGTAAATATCACATAAATTAAAAATGCCGAAATCTTTAGTTTCTGCATTTATACATATAAAGTGGATCAGGTACAACAAACAACCGTTGTAAATTATTAAAAACAATTATAAATAAATATATCGATATAGAAAAAACCGAATCATAAACGATTAAAACGTCCTGCTTCGTTAGTCATTAATAATATATGTGCTGCATAACTGTTACGTTTCCATAACTAATAACAACAAAGAAAGGGGATAAGTCGTATGATTAAAGAAGAAATATCAATTAATGATTTCCTGAAAGTTGATGTCCGGGCTGGTACAGTATTGATGGCAAAAAGGAATCTGAAAGCTCGGTCACCTTCATATGGGCTGATGATTGATTTTGGTGAAGAAATCGGTGAAAAAAGATCTTCCGCACAAATCGTAGAAAACTATGCTGAGTTAGATCTAACAGGAATACAAATTTGTGTAGTTGTAAAGTTTCCAGACTTTAGGGTTGCGGGTGTAAAATCAGAAGTTCTTGTTTTAGCCATTGTTTTCTCTGAAAAATGAACTGTTTTAATACAAGCATCGATGCCAGTTAACAATGGCGAGAAACTGGCATAATAAGAATTTTATTTAAGGAACTGATGACTTAAAATTTAATTCAGTTTATGAACAGATTGACCTGACTAATTGATAGTAAAATAATATGGCCTTATTGTGTTACGTGTCACTAGACGCAGGAACTCGTAAATTATTAAACAAACCACGGTATTTTTTAATTGATGTCTCTGCAGGTTTCTTTTTGAAGCTCAATCTCAATAGTGGTGTGTTCCAGCTGAAAAATCTGTAGCGCTGACTGGATTCCCTCTTTTAATAGATGGTATTGTTCTAATGGATAATACTTATTAATAACCACATGGGCCGTTAGTACATGGTGAACACCATCTAAAGACCATAAATGGAGATGGTGAACATCTTTGATATCTTTAAATGATAATAACGCTGTTTTTATTTTCTCAGACAAGTCTTTATCTGGCGATGCCTGAAGAAATAAACGCACCGTGCTGAAAAGGTTTCTTATTACATTAATCAGTATAAACAATGTAAATAATATTGATAATACGGGATCAAGAATGGGTAAATCAAAAAATAAAAGAATAATTGAAACTATTAAAATAGCCAACCAGCCAAGTACATCTTCTAGTAAATGCCAGTTTAATACACGTTCATTCAGGGTTTTACCGGCACTCAGTTTATAGGCCGCATATCCGTTAACAACAATACCCAATACTGCCAGCCCTAACATACCTTCAGCTACTGGCATTTCGGGTTGAATCAACTTGGGAATGGCTTCCGATAATACCCAGATTGAGCCAAGGATTAGAACAAAGCCATTAATCAATGCACCCATTAATGACAAACGTCGATAGCCATAAGTATATACAGGGTCTGCATTTTTTTCGCTAAGTCTACTCAATATCCAGGCAAGACCAATCGACAGACTGTCGCCTAAATCATGAATGGCATCGGCCATAATCGCCGTGCTATTGGTTAGAATTCCCCCGATGAACTCGATAAGGGTAAAGCTGACATTCAGAAAAAATGCCCAACCGATTCTGGAATGACTACTCGTGTCTGTGTTGTGTTGATGCATAAGCCTGACCCTGCTTGAGCTTAGATGATGCACTGCAGCTTTACAGTGCATCATACTTTAACTATGGATTTATTTTCCTGTTATTATCCCGTTGATGTAACCAGTGATATAGCACTGGCAATACTAATAATGTAAGAAGAGTGGATGAAATAATGCCACCAATCACTACCGTTGCTAATGGGCGCTGAACTTCCGCACCTGTACCCGTATTAAGTGCCATAGGTATAAAACCCAGACTCGCTACCAGGGCCGTCATTAGCACAGGGCGTAAACGGGTTATAGCTCCTTCGGTTACCGCTAATAACAGATCACCTTTTTCATTCCAGAGATCACGAATAAAAGCGACCATGACCAGGCCATTTAGCACCGCGACTCCAGATAAAGCAATAAAACCGATGCCAGCCGATATAGACAGTGGCATATCGCGTAAGTACAGAGAAAGAACACCGCCGGTTAATGCCAATGGGACACCACTAAAAATAATCAAGGCATCTTTTAACGAGGCAAAAGCCATCATCAGGATACCTAAAATGATAAATAAGGTAATGGGAACCACTAATGATAATCGCTTACTGGCGGATTCCAGTTGCTCAAATGTTCCCCCATAATCCAGCCAGTAACCGGCGGGCAACTGCACATCGCTGCGCACCTTATCTTTGACTTCGCTCACAAAACTACCCAGGTCACGACCTCGAACGTTTGCCGTTACAACAATGCGTCGTTTACCATTTTCACGACTGATCTGCGCAGGTGCAGGGGAAATATCCAGGGTCGCAACTTCCTGTAAAGGCACATAGTCGCCATTAGCTAAAGGCACGGGCAGAAAGGCCAGTTTTTCAATATCGCGGCGGATGGTTTCCGGTAGGCGAACCACTAACTCGAAGCGCCGATCACCTTCGTATAAAATACCCGCTGACTCCCCACCAATGGCCGCTGATACCCAGTCCTGAAGCTCAACCACATTGAGTCCATATCGGCCCAGTGCAGTACGGTTAGGGATCACTGATAGTGTCGGTAAACCGGTAACCTGTTCAACACGGGCATCGGCTGCTCCTTCAACCTGTCGTACCGCATTAAGAATATCAGTGGCAGTTAGCAACAGTTGATCAAGGTCATCTCCAAAGACCTTAATACCTACATCGGCTCGCACGCCTGAAATTAGCTCGTTGAAACGCATCTGTATGGGCTGGGTGAACTCATAATTATTGCCAGGTAATTGTTCAACCGAGGCTTCCATCTGCTTAACCAGTTCTGCTTTGGTTTTATCCGGGTCAGGCCACTCACTGCGTGGTTTAAGAATAACAAAGTTATCTGCTACATTGGGTGGCATAGGATCGGTAGCAATCTCCGGGGTGCCGATACGTGCAAAAACTTTGTCTACTTCAGGAAAGGATTTTATTCGTTGCTCAAGAATTTCCTGCATTTCCACTGACTGCTCTAGTCCGGTGCCAGGTATGCGCATCGCATGTAGCGCGATATCACCTTCATTTAACTGAGGCACAAATTCCGAACCCAGTGTGGTGGCTAACCAGATACTTAAAATGACCAGTGCCGAGGCCAGGCCAAGTACCTGTATCCTGAATTTCAGGGCAAGCTGTAAAAGTGGTTTATAAACATTTTTACCTGAGCGAATTATTGGGCTTTCCTTTTCGCTGATCTTGCCACGTACAAACACTGCAACCGCAGCAGGCACCAGCGTAAGCGACAAAATCATGGCCGATATTAATGCCATAACTACTGTGGCTGCCATGGGGTGAAACATTTTGCCTTCAACCCCTGTGAGCGAGAAAATAGGAATATACACAACCGTTATGATCGCAACACCAAACAGGCTCGGACGTATCACTTCCGAAGTGGCTTCATAGACAGTATTCAGGCGTTCTTTCAGGGTTTGCTGAAGTCCATTTTGCTGAGCTTCAGCCAGGCGACGAATTGCATTCTCAACGATTATCACCGCGCCGTCGACAATCAGGCCAAAGTCCAGTGCGCCCAGGCTCATCAGGTTGGCAGAAACCCCGGTCTTAACCATGCCAGTAATGGTCATCAGCATAGACAAGGGAATAACCGCTGCGGTAATTAATGCGGCGCGCAAATTTCCGAGCAACAGAAACAATACCACAACAACCAGTAGCGCACCTTCAAGTAAGTTTTTGCTCACCGTATTAATGGCTTTATCCACCAGGCTGGTACGATCATAAACGGGTTCTGCAATAATACCGCTGGGCAGTGATGACTGAATTTCAACAAGTTTATTCGCCACGTCCTGTGCAACCGTTCTGGAATTCTCCCCAATTAACATCATCGCCGTACCCAGTACTGTTTCGATACCATTCTGGGTAGCGGCACCGGTTCGCAGCTCCTTACCGATACTGATGTCTGCGACGTCCTGGATTTTGATTGGCACACTTTCATGTTCGGTAATGATGACATTACCGATATCTTCAATCGTCGCAAGCTGACCAGGGGAGCGGACTAATAATTGCTGGCCATTGCGTTCGATATAGCCGGCGCCCCGGTTGTCATTATTGGCCTGTAAAGCATTAACCAGATCCTCTATGCTGATCTGGTAATACAATAACTTTTTCGGATCAGGTAACACATGATATTGTTTGTTATAACCACCGATACTGTTAACCTCAACCACACCTTTCACCTGTGACAGTTGTGGCTTGATAATCCAGTCCTGTATCTCCCGTAAGGCGGTGGCATTATAAGGATTTCCATTTTGTTGCCTTGCGTCATCCTGCGCGCGAACAGTGTACATATAGATTTCACCTAGGCCGGTTGAAATAGGGCCCATTTCAGGCTCAATACCCGGGGGTAGTACACTTTTTATCGCGCCCAGGCGATTATTAATCAGGTTTCTGGCGAAGTAGATATCCGTGCCTTCTTCAAACACCACGGTGACCTGTGATAAGCCATAGCGAGATAAGGATCGTGTATAAGCCAGATTGGGTAAACCATAAAGGGCTGTTTCAACCGGGTAGGTAATGCGTTGCTCCGATTCAAGCGGCGAATAGCCGGGCGCCGCGGTATTAATCTGTACCTGTACATTAGTAATATCCGGTACCGCATCAATGGGTAAGTGCTGGTAACTCCAGCTACCAATACCCACAATGACAAAAATAAAACTGAGTATGAGATAGCGCCGTGCAATCGACAGGCGCAAAATAGATTCAATCATGTTGCGCCCCTTAGTGCTCGTGTTCGGCTTCGGATTTTTCAATATCCGCTTTAATTAAATAACTGTTTATACTGACATAAGGCTGTTCGGCTTCCAGCCCGCCCAATACTTCAACATAGCTGTTGTCACTGCGACCTAATTGAAGGGGAGTAAACTCATATTGCTCACCCTGCTGAACAAACACACCCTGTTGTTCGCCCATGGATTGAATGGCAGATTTTAAAACAGCAAGTGTCACCGGGATATTACCCGTTACGATATGTCCCTCAACCAGTAAGCCAGGGGACAGACCATACTCCCGGTTATAAAACTGTACCCTTGCCAATTGGTAGGGTTTGTTTAGTGCCGGGATAATGTGCGCAATTTTTCCAGTAATAGACTGTTTGTTAACATTAATATTAACTGTCAGACCCGCTGAAACCTGTGATTGTTGTGTAGGGTAAATTCGAAACTCAGCCCAAAGCGTCTCGAAATTGGCAATAGAGAATAACACCTGGTCCTGCGTCACCTCACCGGTATTGGCATGTCGCTGGATAATGGTGCCAGCAATAGGTGCCAGCATGTTATACACTTTTAAACTGTCATTGGATTCCACCCGTGCCAGCAAATCGCCGCGCTTAACAATATCGCCTATATTGGGTTTTACAGACTTAATCATTCCGGTATAACGTGCCCGTACATGACTTAACTGTTTTGGACCTGTGGTTAAACTGCCGTAGCTGACTATCGTCTGGTTTAATACCTGGGAGCGGGGGAGTGTCGTTTGTATACCCACCTGTGCAGCCATATTGTGATCTATCTTTGTGGCTAGCTCATCTTTATGTGCGTCTTCTTCTTCATGTTTATCCTTGTGGTCATGAGTATTAGCATGATCGTGCGGGTCTTTATGTTGATGACTTTTTTCATCAGCATGCTCACCCGCATGCTCATCGGTGTTGTTATGTTCTTTTTCATGGTCATGATGATCATCAGATTGACTGTGTGCCAGATGATCTTGTTCTTGTTCTTGTTCGTGATCATGCGCATGCTGTTGCAGAAGTTCATGTTCACCTTCATTGGCAGCATAACCCAGATTATGGTTGAAGCCCGCCAGGAGCAGTAATGTAACAGGTAAAATTGGTTTCATAATAAAAATCCAGTTTATTCAGCCCGGGTTTTGTACGGGCGTATATCAATCGTTTTAATGAATTGACACAGCGTTATTTATGCTTATGTTTGTGCTCTTCATTATGATCATGTTTATCATCACTGTGGTTGTCATGTATTTTCTTATGGCTTTGTTGATCATCGATTGAATTACTGTCTTCAATCTGTTTATTCATATAATTCTTTTCAGTTTCATGATCATGATTACTTGAAGCATGCACGAAATTAGTTGTAAGAAAATAAGCGAGTATTAATGCTATAAATTGAAAATATTTCATCGTAAATATCCATTTAAGTTTTGTTTTTTTGCTGGCCAGTTTTAATTCGTTAAAGGCTCAGCGGTCAGTTGTTCGATAGTCGCCTGGTTTAATAACGCGGCGCTGGCACTCTCAATCATCTGTTGTTTGGCGCTTAACAGTTCTTGCTGGGCGGCAATCCAGTCCTGATATTTTAGACGGCCCCGATCATAGGCGAGCTGAGTCAGACTTAGTGCTTTTTTAAGGTCTGGAATGACATGCGTAGTTAATTGCTGATAGGACGCTATATTCTGCTGGCGCAGCGAATAGGCTTTGTATAATTGTTCATGTAAATTTAGTAAGACATCCGTTCGCTTATAGGCGACAGCATTATGCTCCGCCAATACCTGTTTCACTTTGCCAGTATTACGACTTTGCGAAAATAGTGGTATGGAAACACCCAGTGTGAGTGCAGTGTCTGCGGTTTCTTCAAATCGTCGGGCACCAAATTGCCAGCTCAGGTCACCACTATTCTGTGATTTCGCCAGACGTAACTGCGCTTCTTTTAAACGCTGTTCACTGGCAAACACATTAATAGCGGGTGACTGTTTTACTTTTTCATAAAGAGCCTGATAACTTTTCTCATTGCCAAATATAAATAAGTCACCTTGTAAGCTTGAAAAAGACGCTTGTGTCTCACCCCAGTATCTCGATAGTGCAACTTTTTGACGTTCGAGCTTATTAAAAATGTTGCTACGAAGAATACGTGATTGTGTCACCATAGCACGCGCCCTCATGACTTCAGCATCTGATGCAGCACCCCGTTTGGCACGTTCACGCACCTTTTCATGCAGGGCTTCGGATAGCTTCAATGCTTCAGTCGAAAGGCTCAGTTGCTCCTGCGTGTCAAGACCACGGATAAAAGTTGACGTTAGTTGACCTAGTACATCAAGCGTTTGTGCCTGACGATTTAATTCAAATACATCAAGCTTAGCTTCAGCAACTGATATACGTGATGACTGCTTATCTCCCATTTCAATGACCGAGGACAGTGAGAGTGTCACCTCAGCGGCATCCAGTCCTTTCATCACACCAGAGCCAGCAGCGTTTTCCACATCCAGACCCAGCTCATACCCCGGTCTCAGAGCGGCTGTCTCACGCAGCCCAAGTATGCCCTGATGTACAAATGTGAATTGATGTAGTTGTGGGTTTTGTGCAAGCGTCCACTCAATTGCCTTTTCAAGACTTAGAGTTTGTGTTTGTATAGCTGCTTTAAGCGGTAGAGGGCCGATAAAGCAACAAAATAAAATAGCAAAAACAAAGCGAGACTTTTGCGTTATTCGGTTTAACATAAAATAAACCTTTAAATATTGTGTTTAATAAAGATTCTATCTGCCGGTAGCCGGCATAATAAAAAGATATTGACTAGAACATATTATGACTAAGGGCCGAGCCTGCCTTTGAGCACGAGCTAGAATGATAAGACGATAAAATAGAGCTGCTGTTAATCTCTATAACAACGTAAATCGATACGCGCAAAGCTGACACGGATTAGTAAAAATAGTTTGATTGATTAACTGATTGGAGGAGGGTTATCGGGCGTAGTAGAAAAAGAAAGGTATTCAATACGGTATAGAGATGAAATCTTACTTAGCTGATTATTAAAGGAATTAACCTGGTTCATTGCCAGAATAACCTGCCCAGTACCATGACAGTGACAACAATGTTGACAATCGATCTGACTGGCGCTAGCCGCTTCAGGTGTAACAGTTTCAGCCCTGACAAGTGCTTGATCATCGTCGTGTGAATGCACAGTTTCATAGCTAATGTGTTCTGTACCCGACTGATGGAATTGATGCGCATCCGCAATCGATACCACTGACTGCAGGGCAATCAGGGTGATCATTAGATATGGCAGGTATCGTTTTAGCATGAGCATTATAAAATGTATATTAAGTTATTAATTCACAGTTTGGAAGTACATAGACTACCAGTTTCTGTAATAGTTTAAAACATTATTGATTGAAAGTATGATATTTAATCAGCAAAATTAAATTTTCAGGCTAATCTGAATCCTGTATACATTAAAATGGCTATTAAAGATTTACATAGACAAAACAGATCCTGTTATCTATTCTGATTCAGACACTATTGTTTTGTACAAATGTTTTGTACAAAAAATGTACAACATAGTAAAAGGGGTTTGCTTAAGACAATGTGATGGCAATATCTAATCAAATATTATAATTTCAATGTAACGGATTATAGTCGTTTAAAGCATAGGCGTGGGTGCACCAAAATGATAACCTTGTGCATAGTCAACACCCATCTTAACCAGCTCATCTTTTATTTTTTCATCTTCTACAAATTCAGCGATCGTTTTCAGGCCCATAGTTCGACCTATGGCGTGAATGGCATCAACCATTACACGGCTGGTTTCATCATTAACAATTTGTCTGACAAACATACCATCTATTTTTAAATAGTTTATTGGCATAGTTCTTAAATATGCAAATGAGCTTAAGCCGCTACCGAAGTCATCTAATGCTGTATAGCAGCCCAGATCCTGTAGGCTACTTAAAAACTTACGTGCGTTTTCCAGATTGGAGATGGCTGCAGTTTCTGTTATTTCAAAACACAATCGCTGGCTATCTATAATGCTATTATTAATCACGTCGAGTACATCAATGGTGAACTTACTATCCGCCATACTTTGACCAGAAAGGTTAATAGCATAAACCGTATCCGACTTATCTTCCTTAACTTTATCAATGACATGTTTTACCACCCACTTATCAAGCATAGGCATAAGGTTATAACGTTCAGCGGGTGGAATAAATGCCATGGGTGGAATGATGTCACCTTCTTCACTCAGCATGCGAATCAGGACTTCTTTGTGTGGTTTAAGTTTCGGGTTATCACTCAGCGGACATATATCCTGCTCGAAAAGGGTAAAGCGGTCTTCCTCAAGCGCATCGTTAATGCGGCTGACCCATTGTGTCTGTTCACGTTTCTCTGTGACATTTTCATCATCGTAGGTAACCACATGAACCCTGTCTCGCCCTTCATGCTTGGCCATATAACAGGCGGTATCGGCGGCGTGATATAAATTTTCATAATTCGATACCTGGGCAGGCGCGTCGACAAGCCCAATACTCGCACCTATTCGAAATGCTTTATCACCCCACAGAAACTGGTACTCACGTACTTCATTTAATATTTTTTCTGTGATTTTATGTGCTCGGTTAGAACCAACATTTGATAAGAATAATGCAAATTCATCGCCACCAATCCGTGCAAATAAATCTGTCTGACGAAGCACATTTTTAATTCGTTTTGATATTTGACGTAGCAGTTCATCACCGGCGGCATGACCCATAGTATCATTTACAATTTTAAAACGATCCAGGTCCATAACACAGAGTGCATGCGAAGTGCCTTCAGAGTATAGTTTTAATGACTGCTCAACTTTAACTTCAAATTCCCTGCGATTTAATAACCCGGTAAGCACATCATGACGTGCCTGGTGTTCTATGTGCTTCGCCATCACTTTTTCTTTTGTAATATCCTGGAATGTTGTAATGCTTCCTAAAATAGTGTGACTTTCGCTCTGTATTGGTGCAATGATCAGGGCGATATCAATTGGGTTTTCTTCTGCATCATAAAGAATGATATCGTTTGAGGGCATTACATATTCACCGTGCTCAAGTAGTTGAAGAATACTGTTAGACAACCAGGTCTTATTAGTCTCATCATAGGCTTTAAAAATATCGCTAATCGACTTACCTTTGACGTCATGGGTAATGTAACCGGTGATTTTTTCTGCTACTGGATTTAAATAATCAACCATACCCTGGTTGTCTGTTGTTATAACGGCATCACCAATACTTTTGAGTGTAATTTGTGCCTTTTCCTTTTCAAGAAACAATTCTTTTTCCGTTAAAAATATTTTCCTGATTACATAGAAACTAACAATTACAGCCAGTAATAAAATGACTGCAAATAAGGTATATTCTAATTGTTTTGTATATTCATATTGTATTGTTGCTTCTTTATGTGACTTGTCTATTACATTTTTCTGGTAGTTTAGAAACTCCATAAAGTAATCTATTATTACACCCTGGCCGGTATACACTTCTTCTATAAGAACTTTCTGCGCTTTCTTAACGAGCTCTGGATCATCACTAAGTGCCATTTCAGCAGCCTGGCGTTGTAAAGACAGGGTCGGCTCTATTGCCTTAGCCTGGTCTCTAATAATACGAATTTCCTCTTCACTGAGTTCCAGGTTGAGAAGCTGTGTTCTTTTTTGTATAAACCTTGAAGCATACACATCGAGTTGTAAGCCTATTTCATCCTGTATGAACGGGTCATCTTCGTATATTAAATTAAGTGTGAGGCGGGTGCGTGTACGTGCGATTTCAATCAGCTGAACTGTCAGCTCCATTTTATCGCTAGCCTGGCTACTGCCAGAAATCTTTAAATATGAGCTGGTTGCATTCTGGATACTGGTATAAGCAAAGAAAGAAAGCAGGATGATTAAGAAACCAAAACCCAGTAACAGGATATAAACAAGCTGAGATTTACGTTTGATGGGTATTCGCATTATACCTGATTATTATTCTATTTTAGTTAACATTGAAGATAGCACATAGGCTCAGGCTTGCTCGTTTCAGGCTATAATTTTGTCATTTTATCTTGGAAATACAGCCGTTTAGTGAGATTTGCGGCGTTTAGAGAATTCACTGGATTTACAGGCAGGTAATATTGCCTCAGCAATAAGTATACAACTCAAAATCAGTGGTATCCCGTGTTTGCTAAAGCAAACTGAAAGTGAAATGATGGCGACGGGAATCTGCATGAAAACAGCTTTTTAGAATTACTTTTTTAGTTGATTCGTGCCCCTGTTTATTCAATCGCCAGAAAGTAAAAAAATAAACAGGGCAGAAGGCCAGGTGTTATAAAAGGGCTAGGGCGCTACAACCTCAAAACCCTGGATATGGAATACTGAATTTTGATTGCCATCAACAAAAACATAAAGTGTCCCTGTGTAATCCGCTGTGTAGACTGGGTCAAGCGGATCATAGGTTATTTCTGAGCCGACAATACAGTCAGCATCACTGCACAGGCGTAAGCTGATATCGCCTTCATCAAGAACAGAGACAACGCTGTATTCAAGGCCGTCAGTCACTGGTAAAGTGTAAGTCGCAGTTTCAAGCTGGTAAACCACACCATAGGTATCCACACTTGATAATAAAGCGGCATCCTGGCTAGTCACTTCTTTGCTTGCAGTAATAGAGTATTTAGACTCATCACCGCCACCCACATAAATATAGATTTCACCAGTAAATTGCGACAGATACCATATAATAGAACCGTCTAAGGTATTATTAATATCCGGAAATACAGTACCAACACCCGTTGTGCAGTCCAGTGTTTCACATACAAGCACCGCTGGGTCACTTCCGTCTTTACGCAGGACCGTTATACCATAAATCCCATCAAGCTCAACGGGCAGGGTATAGAGCACTGTTTCATTGGTGGCGACCTGGGCAGAGACAGTGACAGATGGTGTCAGAGTTTTATCCGGGCTTGAAATCAGCGGATCAGGTGTAATCGTATCGCAAGCACTTGTTAGCTGTAGAATCAGCGCTATAGCTAGCAGTTTATGATGTATTTGAAACAAGTTAATTCTATCCTATCTATAATTTTGAGCTGTTTGCAAAGTGACATAGTAACCCATAATGGATTATATGACCTGAAGCAGCATTACGGGAGATCTATAAAACTTGCATATAATACCGTATATGGGCTGTCATTGTGTAGATTATTCAGTCGTATTAAATGGTCTGACACATCGATGCTAAGTGGTAAGCGCCTTCGTTATATTGTGCATTAAGTATATCCTGTATTATGTTGATTTATAACAATTAATGATATGAATTACTGATTGATCAATAGCGTTACAACATGTCAGCGTAAGTTATAACGAATGAAACAAAGAAATGGCCTGCCGTGACTAAAGAAAAGACTAAGCAGTGTCACTCAGAAAAGCCTATGGAAGTCACATTGTGTTTATCAAAGTGGTCGCCAGCTTTATTGGTCTAAAATCTGTGATGTTTTACATTTTTTTGATATGCAGAATATTCGTGCTATTTCATACAGTAATATTAGTGTTGTTACAGTCGCTACTCAATATCAACGCAAGCTTGAAAAATTAAATCTTTCTGAAATTAACCCGTTTAATTGAATTCCTGTAAGATAAAATCATTACAATTTAAAAGATCAGAAGTAATAGGTTTTTGATAAGTGATTGGTGAATGAAGTATTGATTTATGCCTTATCACATTAGACTATTCTGATAACCTTTAATTATTTTCGCTAATAATAGTATTGTATGTTTCACCCCGAGAGAACTGGATTAAGTTTCAGACATACTTCAAGTTGATTGATATTCAATGGCACTGAAGTGACACTGAAGTGACACTGAAACGATATCACTTAAATCAAATTTAAACGGTACAATATTTATGTAACAAATTTGAAACAGGGCTCGGATTAATCTGTCAGGAGTGTTTTGAAGGGATGCTGAGATTGTTATTATCTAGTTTTCATAGTCACGACAAGGTGAAATAGTCGCAAGTGGACCATTACCTGAAAACCAGAGAGCCGAAAACAGGAAGGGTATTACCAATAAGTACTCGCTAGTGGTAATAGTATCAGGTACTAAAGATCGCTATCATTAAAGCGAGTAGCTGAATTTGTATCAATAAAAAGTATTATTGGGATGGCTATGAATGCTGTAGATCCTAAAATTAACTCAGATCGAGCATCTGAGTTCACTGAGTGAATTTATCAATATTACACTCTAAGATTTTATTAAACTTAATAGAATTGGACGTATAGTGTTTATCATGCCACTATGAATTAAAATATTTTGTTTGGTGGAATAGTTATAAAGTGAAATAAACAGGCTTATTTCCTATGGATTTTGCGTCACTCTGTTCTTAACTTGTAAAAGGATTTAACAAGGCTGCTTGTGAATGCCAGGTTAAAAAGTGATTAAAATCCATATAGTTAAGTAGTTTATCTCATAACTACTTTAGTTAAATGTATGAATAAATAGACAGGCTTGTTTTCATAAAAATTAATATTTATATAATAAACACGAAAAACAAAAATATATAAAATCTGCTATTTTTAACAAAACAAATGATTATAAGCTTGCGGGAAATTAATTTAACAAGAGAAAGAAACGCTGATTAATGAAAAAGCACCATGCTTTGTATATTTAAAAATAACCGATTGGTGATCTTTATATCAATTTCAGGGCTGATAATAAGCTAAGTCATAATGGGTGCACTGACGGACTATTTTATTTAGTCCTATGGTAATAGGGAAATATTAAAATTCGGCAATTTTCGCGAAACGCGTTTACTTAAGTTAGTGAATAAGCTTATGTATATAAAGTTTGTGTAGTTTGGGACATCTCTTTTATTAGAAGAGAAAATTATATGGGGGATCGTTTCAATTTAATACTATTTCAGTTGTTGTCGTACATTTTTCAATAGCAATATTACGTAAATAATTAAACGGCCTCACTTAATATAAGGTGTTCTTGATATGGAGTGAAGCTAGATGTAAGGCGTATGTAGATAAATGACAGCTATGAATCTGTCAGCTATGGGAATCACCTGTGAAATAGTAGAGCTAGCCAGGTACTGCGCATCAGTCTTCAGTCTGTAGATAAAGCAATATGAAATTTAACAGTTTTGCATTGAGTATGTATTTTTACTTTTAGCGAATTGAATAAAAATGAAGGAAATATTATGTCTCTATCAGAAGTACAACAGAAAGGTTTTAACGCTTGTAATGCACGGCTTGGGTTCAAGGCTGGAGAGGTTTCCAAGCTCCCCACTAATAATAAAAAAATTGTTTTTTCAAAAGACCCAAAACAGTCTTCTGTACCGCCAAAAATGATTACGGTGAGTAATATCGATGAACTTATGTCTCTCCTCGACTTGCCAGATCACGGTAGTGATGAGCACATAAATTATCCGCAAGCTTTGAGTATAAAAGCTGCAGATAAACTGACTTCTAATAATGAGCACCAGCTCAGGAATATGTTGAATTGTTGTGTCGCCGGGGATGCTAGAAAAGTCTCAGATAATGACAAAGCACTTATTCATAATTCTTTATTCCCTATGAATATTGCTGCATTTGCGGTGGATTCATACACCGTAAAAAGCGGCGAGGTATTGGAAATAAAAGATGGAACAGTAACGAATATTGGTACGCTAACAGTGGAACAAGGTGGGCAAATTAAGTGTGATGGTACGGCTAATTTGAATTGTCAAAATCTGATACAGAATGGCACGCAAACAGGTAGCAATTATACGATAAATCTTTCTTTACCTGAAATTTCACCGGCTCAAGCAGGGCCAGGCGATCCTGGAACAAAGCCCACAACACCTGGAGAGCCAGGTAATCCTGGCGCAAATTGTAATAGCCACTGTAAATCGGCACCAACGAATGGTGGCAAGGGACATAATGGCGGTCCAGGTGGTAATGGTGACAATGGAACTCACGGTGCAAATGGCCCTATATTGCATTGCCAGGTTAGCTCCGCAACTGGATCAATCCGAATTTATGCCGGTGCACAGGAAGGACAAATTGGCGGTAATGGAGGCAAGGGAGGTGACGGTGGTGCAGGGGGGGCTGCTGGTACAAGTGCAAGCAATTGCCCAAAAGCCGCTAATGGGTCACAAGGTGATGGAGGAAGAGGAGGAGACGGAGGAACCGGCGGCAATGGTGGTGCCGGTGCGCAAGTCTATTTTCACTACAGTGGATCTGCTTCTATTGACCCGGTCTTTGGAACAACAAATGGCGCAAAAGGCGGAAATCCTGGGGCGCCAGGTGCTGGCCCTACCAATGCGGGATCTGGTGGCCATGGTGACAGTGGTAAACCAGGTGCGCCACCCGTTATTCAAGCTTTATCTATGTAAACCGGTCAGGGATAGGGGGATAAATGAGTATTGAAAATCACAAGCTCCAGCAAACATTGATTCAGCTTGCGGAGACAACGGTCGTGCCAGGCTTAACGGAGAATCCAGACTTACCAGCTACGTGGAAAAGTCTGACCACAAAAACTATTATGGCCTCTCCTGTTGGTGGGGTTCAGGTTCTACTGGCCTATGGAAATATTGGTGATGATGTTATAGCCTGTCTTTCCATTGGTATGCCCTGGTCTAATTTTATTGGGCAATATACCTCGGGGTTTTCACCGGATCATAAAGATCAGTTGCCTGAAAGTGTGGCTGGAAAAACCTCGGATAGTGAGCTTGTATCATCTATGTATACTTCCGCTTACTTCTGGTTGAGGTCACCGCTATGGGATATGCTGAAATTTTTAGACAATCCTGCCGTGAAAAACAAACCCCTTTATATTACAGGTATGGGTTTGGGTGGGCCTTTAGCTCAGATTGTAGCCCTGGATTTTAGACCTGGAAATAAGGGGCCAGCTCAGCAACGCGTTCCATGGGTGATTCAACCACCTTCTTATGTGTTTACCACTGGCAATTTTGCCAGTGATGATTTTCAAACTTACTTTAATAAAACAGTAAAAAACAGTTACAACTTTAGAGCAGGATCACAGGCGTTGAAAGTTGATCAATTTCCTGTTCTGCCTGCTACAGACAAAGGGAAGCAGGCAGCTACATTCGCACCGCTTGGTGAAGTTAGTTATGTGTCGGCATCAGTACCCAGCCCTTATTACACCCCCTGGGAAGTTCGGGATTCTAATTTTTACCTGAAAGCTTTGGGTGGAACACCGCAACCTTTTCCTGCTTCAAAAACAGTTATTCCAAATCCGCCCAGCGGTTTTAGCCAGACACTAGCATTCTCACTCGGGGAATTTGTTGCGACAACATATAAACAAGCTCTGGAACCAAACAATCCTGCACCGGTAGAACTTGTTAAGTCACTGGACTTTTGTTCAAGCAAAATAGTGGTCGCATTTTTTAGCACATCCAATAGTTTGACGGTGGCGTTTAGAGGCAGTATCAACTATCAGGAGTTTTTGATGATGGATGCGAATAGTACAACTGCCATGACACCTTACGGTGAAATGATCACCTCCGGGGTTAATGAGATACTGTATTCTCCTAACGAATCGGCAGGTGATTCCACCTTAATAGAACAGCTTAAAAAGAATATTAATTCGCTAAAGGGTGATAAAAAACTTTACCTGGCTGGCCATGGATTTGGCGGTTCATTGGCAAATGCACTGGCTGCTGATCTTAGCCCTAGTATTAATACTTTATCTTCTGGCACTGAGTCGCCTGAACCAACTATTGATGTTGATGCGATTTATACCTTCGGAGCTACGTATTTTGCGAGCCTTAACTTAATGGAGAAATTTTCCAGTAGTTACAAAAATGTCAGTTACCAGATTGTCAGGCCAGGCGATGAAGTAGCGACAGCACTAAAGGCACAGCCCTACTGGAAACCGGTAACTAATTCAGTTCCTTTAATTGGTGCCTTAGAAACACTGGAAAATACCGACCATTCGCTTAGTAGCTATTTGGCGTTGCTCGATCCCCATAGACAACAGCCCTAAGAATAATAAAACATGAATACACTTGTCCCGATTAACCGACAGTTAAGTGACTCACAGCCAATCGCCAGTTTTTCTGGACTTGATCCCATTTTATCGAGCCTGGGAGTATTAATTGGATTACTAAAAAAAAGTTCTGATAACGGTTATGAACTTATCCCTGAGTGGTTTACCGATCCTTTCACTGCAACAAAAGCGGGCATTGTAAAAAATCCAACAGAATTTAACGCATTATTTCAGGCTCTTTTGGGAAACATTGGTGGCAGCTCACTGGGCATTCCAGTTCAAAATTCTGAAATTTTAGGGAATTGGTATCCCATCAGCTACGAGAAAAATGGCAAAGATCATAATACTGGTGTGCACGTCGTTATCTATCAATCGGGTGAATCTACGGTATTTGGGCTAGGTGTTTTTCATGACTGGGAATTTGGTACACCGGTAGAGTTACAGGCCTCGGTTTGGGGGCTTATGCCTTTTGTAGCAATAGAGCCTGGTAATGTCCATAATCCATTAAAAATAACATTTGTAAATAAAGGTTTTCCGATTGTTTTGGGGGCGGCTGTTAATGGTCCTGATGCAGAAAACCCATTAGTTAATATCAATGGTATCCAGTTCAATGGTGTCAAAGTTAATGTCAATATTGATTTAGCGGCAAGCAATCCGTTTGAGTTGGGAGTTGAGATTGTCGGCTTGCAGTTAGCTGGGGAAGATAATCCTACCAATCGCTCCCTTTCCGATTTAGAAGCCATTACCGCTGAACAGATTATGGATACAGCTGCCAGTCTGTTCGTTGGTGGGCTCAGCGAAATGTTTCCGTCAGAAAAAGACAATATCGCCTATTTTCCTCCTTTATTTGGATTGAGTGGCAGGGTGCCCAACGTCGAAGGCGCACCCCAGGCAACGTTACCCATTTTAAAATGGTATGACTTGTTTTCAGCCGCAAAGGAAAACAAGGCAGAGTCCTTATTTCTTGACTGGTTTAACGCGATCGCCTCTGACAATCAAGTTTTAAAAACCTGGCTGTCGTGTTTTTCCGGATTCTTATTTAATGAACCTTTAGTCACCGGAGAAGGTTCGCGAAATACACCTTTCAATATTTCTTTATTAAATGTTGATGATATTGGGACACTTAACTTATCGATTGGAACCGAAGTGTTAGGAAAAAGTTCACGCTTTTTGTATTTCGGTTTGAATTTTTCTGGCACGTCTATTGAGCTCAAAGGCTCGGATATACAGTTTGTTATGCAATCTGAGGTAGAACTGCTTAATCTGCAATTGACAGGTGAGACGATTGGTCTATCCACTTCGATTAATTTCACCGCTCAATTTAGTCTTGAAAATAAAAAGCTCTCAGAACCTATCGCTTCTTTCGAAGCAAAACAGCAAAAATACTCAATAGGTTCATTACAGGGCGGCGTGTCATTAGGCATGGGTTCTAAGGTAATGCCATGGTTCGGTTTAAATGCCGTAACTATTGGAGAGACCCATTACGATACTCTCAATTTGCTGTCACCTGGGCAATTAGCCAATGCGGGAGCGGCTGCGTTAAGTTCTGGGCTGCAAAGCTTATTAGATTTCGGTACTGGTAACCAGAAACTTGGTGATAATCTTGGGGTTATTATTGGTTTAAATCCACCAGTAGATGATGAGTGGCCAGAAGAATTGCTACCGCCATTTTCTGCTACGGGTATGCCTGGCTCAGTTACCGACCCGATTGGTGCATGGAGTAATTATTATTCAAATGCTTTAACCTATTCAACGCCAATACAGGGTAAACAGGCCTTTACATATATTGTTGGTTCGTTTGCTTCGCTACTGCAAGCATCAACAGATACAGCACCAATATCAGTCACTGGTACAGGCACAAAAACAGACCCCTGGAAGGCTGGTATCTCGGTAAAAGATGTAACTTTACCGGCTTATCTGATCGGGTATCAAGAAATAACAGATGATGAGGTGTTACTAACTCTGGGAGCCGAACTGGCACCCGAAATTGAGATATCAAAAACCAGAATTGTCGCTGCCCTTGAACTGGAAGCAGCTACGATTAGATTTAATAAAAACCAGGGTCTAAGTGGGGCAACTGCAAACTGGCTTTCCGGTGTTTCTGCAAGACTAAGCTTACCTGAGGGATTTGAAACACCTGCAGTTGGAGGTATGCAGGTAAAAGCAGACTCTGCACAGTTATCTGCTTCCTGGTGCCAGAATGGTGGCTGGCTCTGGTCCATGTATGTGGACGGACCGGCGCTTATCATTGATGGCACAACTACGGCTTTAGGTAGTGATTTGAATTTTAGTCAGCAGTCCAGTCTGCAGAATCTTGTAACTCAAAGTGAAGCTACTTTTGGACCGTTTCTGCTAAGCGCTTTGGGCACAATGTTGATGAGATCAAGGTCTAAAGCAAGCCTGTTTGTTGCTGGCGCATTTGGGCTGGTGAAGGATATTTCTGTTTCGCCTGTCTTTCCAGGGAACGGCCTGACATGGTCTGGCTTTGAACTTTACCCCTTCACCAGTTTTCAGAATCCATGGCACGACCTGAACCAACAAATAGAGCGAATTTTTAGCAACGATGAAAAAGCTAAAAGTGTTTTAGGGTTATTGTCTTATGCTGCTTCTGATCATCAGGAGGCACCAGCCATTACAGGTGAAGGGACGTATATCAGGCCCTGGATAGCACCGATCAGTGATTCTTCATTTAATTTACCTGTGTGGTACTCAACAGATAATCATAACCTTGGCTTAGGTTTTGGTCGGGGCCGGGTGTTTAATTTTTCAGGTTCTACTGACACAAAAA
>Ga0316207_10002354_pt1 | contig 19675 bp, 1 predicted proteins | sample 6weekpyrite_MG_FD_204943 | JGI IMG/M metagenome (GOLD analysis project Ga0316207, IMG submission 204943) | Microbial mat bacterial communities from mineral coupon in-situ incubated in ocean water Damariscotta River, Maine, United States -... | ecosystem: Environmental > Aquatic > Marine >...
CCACCTACGCCACCAGGTCACAGAACAGTTGGCTCTTGGTGCCACTCATCTCAGCGATGAACTGGCAGCTGGGCGCTATGAATTACAGGGTCTCGATGCAGAACTCCGTATTTTGAATAACAGCCGAGTCACTGCCGAGATTGCACAAAGCAGTGGCAATGAAGGTGAAACCTTTAGCAGCGATGATGGCGGCCTGCGCTTCTCTCCGCTCACCAGCAGCCAACAAGATGGGCAGGCCATCAAGATTGCAACTGAGATCGATATTGGTGAATTCAGTGGCAAACCCGACCGCATGACCGCCGGGGCATATATCAAAAAACTGGATTCAGGCTTTCAGGCCAGCGGTAATAGCAGTGACCAGGGTCAACAGAAAACAGGTGCCAGGCTGATGGTGCGGATTACTAACAACAACACTTTACGATTCAAACATGATCAGGCCGAGAGTCAGAATCAAAGTGCTGATGCGACACAGGCTGGCACCGTTCATTCATCCCAACAGAGCCGAGTACAGTGGCAATACAAACAAACGCAGTGGTCACTGACGGGTGAGTTACAGGATCAATCATCACAGGATAATAGTGGTGCACAACTCAATAAAGAAAGCCTCGCCGCTGCCAAATTAACGCGCTCGCTGACAGAAAAATTACAGGCAACTGTTCGTCACCAGAGCACTCTCGAAGGTGTTCCGAATAATCAAAATACACTCGGCCTTAAATACAATCTCACCAAACACCTTCATATAGCGGGTAATGCAACCACAGGTGATCGCGGTGACGCTGGCGAAGCGCGCCTTGGTTATTATTCTGAAAAGGTGAATGTCTACCTCACCGAACGCCTTAATGATGACCAGTCAGGAAAGACAACTTCCACCATTGTCGGCGGAGAAACTTCAATCGCAACAATCGTGGGCGCCGATAGTGGAAAAATCTACAGCGAGTATCAATGGGATAATAGCGACCACGACGACAAGGCCATCTCTCTGGTCGGCGCAGAACAGCAGTGGAAGATTGAGAACGGCTGGAAATTTAATTTAAGCACGGAGTACTCAGATATCAATGCCCTGAGTGGCACCACTAACCGCAGTACCGTTGCAACCGGCCTGTCATATATGGGCAAAGGTTTAAAGGCGAACACCCGTTATGAGATCAGAAATGATCGCGGTACAGAGCGTAAAGAACAGACCCTGACCAGCAATAATATTGAATACAACCTTAATCCAGACTATATCCTGCTAGGTAAATATCGCCATAGCATCACGCGTAATCTCACAAAAAACAGTGTTGATGCCCGGTTTGATGAACATAGTATTGGGCTTGCCTATCGTCCAACTACTCACGATCGACTCAATGCGTTAACGCGCTATACGCGCTTAACTGATTTAAGCCCACTGAACTTAAACAGTGCCACAGCCGTCGCAACCAAAATGAATGTGTTTTCCATTGAGTGGTCATACCAGCTCACGAAAAAGATTGAATGGGCGGATAAACAGGCAATTCGCTTTAAAACAGAGCAGGCCGGCAGTCGTGCTGCATTCAAAACACAAACTCATCTCTCAATCCACCGAATCAACTACGGCCTGCCGTGGCAGCTCCGTATGGGGCTGGAGTACCGCAGATTAACCCAGAAACAGGCCGATGATCAGCGCTCTGGCTGGCTATCAGAGCTCACCTGGGAGGCCAATCGCCGCATGAGACTTGGCCTTGGATACAACTTCACTGACTTTAGTGACAATGAGTTTTCGGCCAATGATTACTCAAGCGAAGGCTGGTTTATCAGAATTCAGGGAAAATACTAGCCTCTGAACCCCAAAAAACGGTAAGTTATCCCCCTCCGCGTGACTTTAAGCACCTCAAAACCACTCATATAGCGCTCAATGTGCCCCTTTCGCTGAACTTTAAATCACAGAAGAACCTGATTCGCAGGCGCTAAAAGACATCCTGGCTAGCCCTAAATATCATACTGATTCAATCTGTTACATCGATATTAAAACATCGTATTGATTCACAAATCAGATCAAGCTGCCGATGGACAACCTATATAGAGTGTTCACTTACGGCGTTTTGACAAAAAGCGCTGTAAGTGGGCTTTTGCATTTAAGTCATTTTCGCCAGGTTGATTGTGACGACAACAAAGAAAAAAATAACGAATCATGCCTGCCTTCCCAGAATGGAGAAGGTCTACCTACGCTACTGATGTGGCTGGGCATAGTCACGTCTGCCACACACAAATTTATGGGTTCGAACCAGCTCCCTGTTAATCGCTTAACACCACTAGCGCTACTGATTGTCCTGAGCTGTTGCCTTGCCTTGCAGAATCAGGCACAGGCAGCGATCACCTATGTGCAGCAAAATGGTTCTGCATTCAATACAAGTGGGGGGCCAACAGCCACGTTGAATGTACCTATTACCAATGCACCTGCGGTCGGTAATACCATCATTGTCGCTTTTTCTGGCGGTTACAATAGCCCTAGTGGAACCCTCGACTGCCGGGATAACTTTGGCACCGTCTACAATGTGGATCGCTCCCAATTACTTAATTCCGGACCAAACTCGGTTTTTCTGATGATCTGCTCCAAAGAGATCGTAACCGGTCAGATACCGACATCAATCACGATCAATCATCATCAGACCTATAACCGTACAGCGGATATCCACGAATTCAGCGGCATTGCGACAGAGCCAGCGAAGGATCAGGAAAATGGCGGCACTGGCAGCAGTCAGTTTCCCACCAGTGGCGCAACACCTGCGACGATCCAGGCAGACGAACTTGTGATCGGGACCGTTGGGGTGGGTGGCCCGTCCACTGCTGGCCGCGCCATCACGTCCCGACCGTCCTGTTGCAGATGCCGGTCGAAAAAAAGAGATCGAAACAGCGCTGGCAAAGGCCGTCTCTCATTTGAATTAGTTGTTGGGTCAACTGACCCCGACACGTAAACGCTTATCATTCAGGCAAGGCATCACGGCAACCCATCTTCCTCTATGGCACTGCCGTGATGTGCTTGCCATTCCTCGATTCACCAGCCCCCTCCCAAAAAAGAATACTCGTCACATCAAGCTGCCCCCTGCATCAGATTCACCCACATTTATTAAAAAACAAAAACGCCAGTCAAACCACATGTATATGTCGTTAATAGCACCGTCTGCCATTATTCCAGCACTGATACGTCTATTTTCGTTGAGAGCCTGGTTGATGGGTAGCGCTGATCAGAACTCGATACTGCCCCCGCCAACATGACTTTAACGGTGCAATTTAGACAATGAAGAATTCCGATCGCAAGGCCTGCAAAGCACTCTGACTGCGCCCAAATATCAAGTTGATTCAACCCATTGCCTAGAGACCCGAACACCCCATTGCCTCACAAAGCGCCTCAACCTGCCGATGAACAGCCTATATAGAGTGTTCTCGTACGGTGTTTTGATAAAAAACAGTGCGGTTTGGTTTTTATATTTATGTCCTGTTGACCAGAGTAATTGTGAGCTCAGAAAAACAAAAAAACGACGAATTGTGTCAACATTCCCGAGACGGAAAGGACGGGCTGTTTGACCAGCTCATGCGTTTCCTTCTTTTCGTCGCACCCTCTGCCCAGCGAGTGAGACACCCTGATTCGAGTCTGACCCCGATTAATCCAGTAAATCGGTTGTTACTGCTCGGCCTACTGACCATCCTGACCCTGTCGCTTACCGTGCCGACCCCCGCCGAGGCGGCGATCAACTTCGTACAGACTGTTGGTCAAACAGGCACCCGTGCAACGAATACAAGCGTCACCACTGTCGCCGTTAGCGCGGCGACCACGGCAGGCAACAGCATCATAATTACCATTGCAGTCGATTTAGGGCCTCCCGGTGTAATTTCATGCAGTGATAGCAAAGGAAATAGTTATACGCTTGATCTAGATCAAACCGATGGATTCAGTACGCGAGTGGCAATCTGTGCAGTGCATAATTCAACCGCACTCACCACGAGCGATACGATTACCATTAACCACCCAAGCGTATGGGCTCGGTCAATCACAGCCCATGAATTTTCAGGTCTTGTAAATCCATCAACCCTTGATAGAACGACAGGAGGCTCTGGTTCGGGTACCACGCCGTCATCTGGAAATACAGCAGCAACGACGCAGGCCGACGAACTACTGATTGGCGTCATCGGTTCTGAAGGGCCCTCCACAGACAGTTTTACGGCGGGCGGCAGTTATACACCGCTAGCGAGAGTAGGAACAATCGGTGTTCCGGCAAACTCCAATATGACGGTGAGCCCCGAATACAGGATCGTCTCTGCAATAGGCACCTATGCAGCGAATGCGACGATAACGAGTCGTCAATGGGTGGCAGGGATTGCCACCTACAAGGCAGCCGCGGCCGCTGGCATCACCATCTCCGGTACCTGTAAACAGTATGATCAAACCTCTGATTGCACCGACACCGGTACAGTGGAGGTCGCGGTCAACGGCACCTTACAGGCGCAGACCCAACCCACCGTCGCCGGCACCTGGAGCATCTCCGGCGTGACTGCACCGGCCAGTGGCGATGTGATCACGGTCTACATCGGAGGGGCGGCCGATACCAACGAAGCGGTAGCAGTGACGAGATACGACGGCAGCGGCAACATCACCGGCATCGAACTGATCGAAAGACACGTCACCATTGGTAGCGACGATAATCAGACGATTACTAATGCCGATCTCAGCCAATACGATAATTCAGTCAGTGGAAATGAAGACATCTTCCATGAAGTTGATGGTGCAAATGATCTGACTATCAGTGTCGCCACTGGCGGGTCAAGCGATGCCGAGTTGTATATTAAAGCCGGTAACACTTACCGCCCGGATTCTACCAGCTCCGGTAACGTCAACACCCCGGATCTGGAAAACAACGGCACCATCGTCGCAGACGGCAACACCTTTAATCTGACGGGGCACTTTGATGACAATGCTGTCTTTACCGCGGGCACTTCCACCATTTCCATTGTTGCCAGGGGTAGCAATTTCTATTTCTACCCAGGCGCATCTGCTTATTACAACGTAACGATAAACAGTAATGATTATTTCTATTATCTGGGTGGCAACATTACAACCACGAATGACTTTACCACCCATACAGGGGGGGGAAGCTTTGGCACACTAGGGCTTTCTACCCATACAGTTTCCACCAACAATTTCATCTGGCCGAGCGGTTTTTTATCCGTTGGAGCCCATACCATTGAAGTCACTGGCAACTTCACCAATAGCGGCGGCGGTTATTTTGGCGGTGCTGGCAGCACAACGATTTTATTCAATGGCAGCGGGAATTCTATCTTTAATCCCGGCACCTCTACACATGGCAATGTCACCATCAATAAGTCCAGTCAGACCGATGTCGTCAGCGTGTCAACCAATCAAATGAGTATGGCAGGGTCAACCGCTCTGAATATTCAGAGCGGTATTCTGGATATTGCTGGCAACAACCTCAATATCGGTGCTGGCAGCACATTTTCCAATACGGGGACATTGCGTTTGCAGGGCAGTGAAACCATCACCAATCTAACAAATGATGTAAATTCCGGCGCGGTGATCTACAACGGCGGTGCAGGCCCATATGCCGGGTTGGCAGTGGGCGATGCTTATTACCATCTGAGCTTCAATGGTGCTGGCAGCTGGAACCTGGATGCAGCGCTGGATGTGGACGGCAACGTTGATATCACCAGCGGCACCGTCAATGCCAGTGGTTTCAATATCAATACTGCTGGCAACTGGAGCAATGCAGGCACCTTTACTCATGGGGGTGGCACACAAACCGTGACATTCGATGGCGCCGATCAGCTCATCGCAGGCTCCACTACGTTCAATAATTTCAGTAAAACAGAATCAAGCAATGATGCGACCGACGTCACCCTGACGTTTGATAATACCGCGACCCAGACCATCGGTGGATTACTGACCCTGGATGGTCTGGATGCTGACGACCGCATCAATCTCATTTCGGATAGTCCAGCAAATCAATGGGGATTAACTGCCAACGGGACTTTTGCAATAGACTTTGTCGAACCGACCGACAGCGATGCAAACAGCGGCTTGACCATTTTACATAGCAATTCCATCAGTGGTGGCAATAATCTGAACTGGGGATTTGGTTACGCAATTACCGGCAAGGTATTCGAAGATGCCAACTTTGCTGGAACAGCTGCCGATTACACAAGCGAAGTCAATGACAAGGCCTTGGCCAATGTTGATGTCGAACTTTACGACAACAGCGATGTGTATCAGACATCTGTTGCCACGGATGCAAATGGTGATTTCAGTTTTAGCGGTCTGGCCGATGGGACCTACAAGGTGCGTGTGCGCGCCGCCACTATCGCAGACGCTGACACGACACCCAAAGGCAGCCTGAACGGCACGGTGCCCGGCACCTGGCCCTATCCAATACCAGAAATGACATGGGCAAATGGATCGGCCATGTATGGCGGTCAGTCTGCCACTGCCGATGACACCGATACCGGTGACAATGCCGGACCGGGGGATAATTGGGTAAGTGTTGCGGTCTCCGGCAGTGATGTGACCGACGTGAACATGGGGTTTGCCTACAACCTGATTACTAATGTCGCCGATGATGGCAATGCTGATAATGCGCTCAGTGATCAAGGCTCACTGCGTCAGTTCATCAAGAACGCCAATGCGATCGGCGATACGGGCAGTACCACAGCCAACAGTTCTGAATTTCGCATGCAGGTGGCCACCAATCAGGTGAACGGTGCAGATAACTGGTGGCGTATCTCACTCAATACCATCTGCTTACCCAAACTCACCGATGATAGCACCACGCTTGATGGGTCACGCCAACGTTTGAATAGCGCCTCGGATGACAACAGCCGTGGCCCTGAGATTGAGATCAAGGGTAACAAGGCGTCAATTGCGGGCTGCGTCGGCTTCACCATTGAAAATGCCGCCAATGTTATTGTGCAGGAATTTGTGCTCAACGACTTTTCACTGCATAGCGTAGCACTCGGCGGTGTCAGCACTACCGGGGCGGACATCTTCGGTAACTACCTCGGCACCGACGCCGTGGGTGAAAGCGCAATCGCCAATAACTCGGAGGGCATTTATACGTATAACCTTGGTGGATATCCGTCCGACATCGATATTGGTGGGCCTAACGCTGGCGAAGGCAATCTAATTTCGGGCAATACGAAAAATGGTATCCATCTTTCTAGTGGTAACAATATCCGGATTTATGGCAATAAGATTGGTACTAATCGTACTGCAACAGCCAAGTTGGCCAATCTGGAGGACGGTATTGCGACAGGGTCAACGAGCCCGATCTATATCGGCGGAAGCAGTGCCGGGCAGGCCAACTTCATCTCCGGTAACGGTAGTGATGGCATTCAGCTCGAAAACAATGCCAGCAATGCACACATCAAGGGCAACACCATTGGCACAGGTCTGGTGGGCAATGAAAATCTTGGTAATACCGGGCGAGGCATATATGTATTCTTCGCTAGCGCCAGCAATCAGATTTACATCGGTGGCCTGGCAAGCGGAGAAGCCAACACCATCGCCTACAATGGAAGCCAGGGCGTGGCTCTCAGTGGCAGCCCAACCAATGTGGAAGTGCGTGGCAATACTATTCGCAATAACAGCAGTTATGGCATCAATAGTGGCACTAGCGCCGTCGATATTACCAACAACTTGATCCGCGACAACGCCAGTGCAGATGGGCTCTATTTGACCGCCGCTGCCACCAACAACCTTATTTACCACAACACCATTCACAACAACGGCGGTGACGGTATCGAGTTGTTGGCTACCGGTGCGATGATTAAAAACAATATCATCACCGGTAACAGCGCCTATGGTATCAATGTCAACGGTGGCGCGATGACGGATGCCTATAATCTGGTGACCGATAATTCCACCTCGCCTGCTAATGGCTCAGGACAAAGCAATATTGTCTTAAGTGGTACGACGGTAAATGATGATCCGCTCTATACCAATGCAGGTGCCGATGATTACACACTGCAAAACCTGAGCCCTGCCATCAATGTAGCTTGTGATCTGGGTGCTGCAGGTGATGATACAGCGTGCGATGATGCCAATGATAGTGCACAACCCGACGTCAATGGTGCGATGGGCGGAAACTACAATGGTAACGCTCCAGACATGGGGGCCTATGAATCAAGCGTCGTGGGTATTTTTATCTCCGGCACCTGTAAACAACAGGACGAGACGACTGACTGTACCGACACCGGCACCGTGCGAGTAGCGGTCAATGGCACATTACAGGCACAAATCCAGACTACCGTAGCCGGCACCTGGACTATCCCCGGTGTTTCACAGCCTTTGACCGGCGATATCATCACCGTGTTTATTGATGGTGCAGTCGATGCCAACGAGGCGATAGCAGTAACCAAATACGACGGCAGCGGTAACATTACCGGCGTCGAGCTAATCGAAGAACACCTCACCCTCGGAAGTGATGACAACCCAACCCTGACCAATGCCGATCTTAGCCAGTACGATTACTCTGCCAGTAGCAACGATGAGGACATTTTCATCGAGGTAGATGCCGCCAACGATCTGACCGTCGACAACCTCGCCAACATGAATAACGAAGAGCTGTACGTGAAGGCCAACACGATCTACCAACCCGATGCTGCAAGCTCCGGCAACATCATCACCAAACATATCGAGATCCTCGGCACACTGAGCGCGAATGGTAATACCATCAGCGCTAGCGGCGACTGGACCAACAGCAACACCTTCACCGCCGACACCTCCACGGTGATCCTTGATGGCACGACCGACCAGACCCTCACCGCCGGTGGTAGTCACTTCAATCACCTGACCCTCAACAACACCGGTACACCTGGCAACGATGACATCATCAGCACCGATGCGCTTGACGTGAATGGCAATCTGACCATCACCGATGGCACGCTGGATATCGGCACCAACAATATCAATATCAACCTGGCCGGCGATCTGACGATTGCCAGTGGTGGAGACTGGCTCAAGGGCACCGGCACGCTCATCTTCGACGGCTCCGGCACCAGCACCTGGGCAGATGAAACCAGCGGCCAGGACTACGGTGACGTCACGGTGGATAACCCTTCGGGGGCAAAAACCGTACAATTATCCTCGACCGGCACACCGACCTATACCCTCGATACCCTAACGCTGACTGGTGAGACCTTTCTGCTAAACGGTGAAAATTCGACTATTTCCACGCTGGATAATAATGGTATTTTCAGGATGCAAGGTGGTGAGACACTGGCCATCACCACAATGGACACCGACTCCGGTACATTCCAATATACGGGCAATGGCGACGGTATCGCCGATACCTTCACCATCCGGGATTTTGGCGCGACAGATTATTACAGTGTATCTATCACCAGTTCTGCCACGGCCGAAACGTATCAGTCCAGTTCCGATATTGTCCTTGATGGTCTGTCGATCAGCGGAGCTTCAACGGTCGACTTCGCGACCAACAGCAATGATCTGACAGTCACAGCGAATAATGACTGTTTTTCACTGTCATCCAATGGCACCACCTTTCAGGGGGCTAACAGCAATATCGATATCGGCAATGGCAATGGCACTTGTGGTTATAGTTTATATGTTGGTGGTAATGGAACCACGTTTGAAGCACCCGGCGCGGGAAAAAATTTCACCATCGCGGGCAGTTTGCTGGTCAGCGCGGCCACTTCGGTCTACACCCATAATAGTGGAACGATCACTTTTGATGGCACAACGATAGATCAGACATTCACCACACAAGGGATGACTTACTATAATCTGACACTCAACAACACCGCCACCGCCGGTTCGGACGATATCATTCTCAACGGCAATCTGGACCTCGATGGTACCCTGACGATCACCGATGGTGATCTGGACGCAGCGACCAATAGCGCTGATATCACCCTTGCCGGGAACTGGCTAATGAATGCCACCGGCGCCTTCACGGCGGGGAGCAGTACCGTCACGCTAGACGGTACCAGCCAGGCTATCACTGGCTCCACCACCTTTAACAATCTCACCAAAAACGTTGCCGTTACCGACACCCTGACCTTCGCCAACGGCAGCACGCAGACCATCACCGGCACAATGAATTTTCAAGGTGCCGCAAGCAATCTGCTATCACTGCGTAGCGACAGCGTCGGCGTACAGTGGAATATCGATCCGCAAGGAACCCGCACCATTAATTACCTCGATGTCCAGGACTCGTTGAACACAAATACAACAACCATCGATGCCACTGCCGCCAACAGCACCGATAGCGGCAATAACACCAACTGGCTGTTCAGCACGCCGGCCAACTTTACCTGGCTGGGCACCACCAGCACGGACTGGAATAACGGCGCAAACTGGCAAGGCGGTGTAGTACCAGGCCCAGGCAATACGGCTCTATTCATTGCCGCCTATTCAAACAACGCCATCATCAATGTCGCTGCCGATGTAGCGGGCATCAATATTCAGGCCGGTTATGCTGCCACCATTACGCAAGGGGCCGGTAATACGCTCACTGTCGGCGCCTCCAATTTTACCCAGGCCGGTGGCACATTTAGCGGCAGCAACAGCGCCATTGATATCAATGGTGCCCTCGCTATTTCTGCAGGAAGCTTCACCTCCACGAGTGGAACGCTTTCAATCTCTGAAAACATGACCATCAACGGCACGGGTAGTTTTGTCCACAACAGTGGCGCCGTTAGATTAGATGGCGCATCACATCCAACAGTGAATATCGGCACGGAAACACTTAGCAATCTCATAATTTCCAAAGCGGGTAATTATAATATAGCCGTGACAGGCACATTAGATATCGATGGAAATTTAACACTGACGGGTTTAGCAAGTATCAACACAGGAACGTTAGATGTTGAAGGCAGCCTGGTTTCAACGGATACCAACGTTGGAGGATCAGCCACCATCCTGCTGGATGGCACTACCGCTCAAACCATTAATGCGGGCGGTCAGTCCGGTGATTTCCCTAATATCACGGTCAATAAATCTGGCGCAGGCAATGTCAGTGCCGCGTCAAGTGGGACCCTGGGGGTTAATAACTTAACCATATCTGGCAATAGTTTTACCGCCCCTTCAGGGACTTTAAACATTGCAGAAAATTTTACGGTTAATGGTACGGGGAGTTTTGTCCATAGCAACGGCACCGTTAGATTAGATGGCACTACACATCCAACGGTGAATATCGGCACGGAAACACTTAACAATTTCACAGTTTCTAAGATAGGTAATTATGATATAGCAGTGACAGGAACGTTAGATATTGATGGGAATCTTACGTTCACAGGTCTACGTAGTGTGAACTCCGGAACATTAGATGTTGAAGGCAGCCTCGTTTCAACGGATACATCCGTTGAAGGAACTGCCACCATCCTGCTGGATGGCACTACCGCTCAAACCATTAATGCGGGTGGGCAATCCGGAGAGTTTCCGAATATCACTGTCAATAAATCTGGCGCCGGCAGTGTCAGTGCTGCGTCAAGTGGGGCCATCGGCGTTCAGTCTCTGGTCATATCCGGTAACAACCTCACTGCACCTCCAGGCTCCTTGAGGATTGGGGCAAGTTTCATTATTAATGGCACGGGAAGTTTCACCCATAACAACGGCGCAGTGACTCTGGAATCCTATGTAGTGTCGAGTGTCAACATAGGGACTGAGACGCTAAACAATTTGACAATAGACAGATTGTTTAACTATGCAATAACGATCACAGGCACAGTCGATGTCGATGGCAACCTCACGATTCCAGATGGCTTCCAGCTCAATGGCGGAACAATTACTGTCGCGGGTGATTTAACCTCAACGGATACTTCTGTAGATGGAACTACTGCCATTACATTAGATGGTACAGGACCCCAAACCATTCAAACCTCTGGCACAGGTGAATTCACTAACGGCACCATCACCATCGACAAAACATCAGGCACGGCGGTGTTGGCTTCCAATTTCACCCCTGATGACGCCGGCCAGGATTTAACCATTACGCAAGGGACGCTTGATCTTGCCGGTTTTAATCTGACCGTCGCGGATGTACTCACGGTCGATGCCAGCGGCACTCTGCAACTGCAAGGCGATGAAACGGTGGGCTATACCAGCCATACTTTCAATACTGGCAGCACTGTGCTCTATGATGGTACTGCAGGGCCTTACACCGTTAATAACTGGGACTACCAAAACCTGGTCTTCAACGGCTTAGGCGGCACCTTTAACCTCGGGGCGGCTGAAACCGTGGGCGAAGTGTTGACCATCACTGCAGGCACCTTCGATGCCAATGACCAGACGCTGGCCATCAATGGCAACACCGTCATCAATGGCGGCACCTTAAAAACTGGCACCAATACCGTCACGTTTGGTGATGCTGGCGCTGATACCGTAACCGTCTCTAGTGGTGAACTACAGATCGAATCTGATGATACCACCACTGACATTATGGTGAATGCCGCCACCTGGACCAATGCCGGCGGCACCATTATTTACAACGCGGCAAGTCCGGGTTCAACGAATCTATTATCGGCCCTCTCTTCTTACAACAATCTGACCATTAACTCCGCTGGCAGGACCTATACGTTAGATGGTGCCATCGATATCAACGGCGACATTACCAATACCGCAGGCACGCTGGATGTCTCCGGCACAAACTATCAAGTCAATGTCGCGGGTGACTGGAGCAACAGTGGTACCTTCACTGCACAAAATGGCAGCGTAATTTTCGACGGCACTAATCAGGCCATCAACGGCTCGACCACGTTTTATGACCTGACCAAATCTGTCGCGACCGCTGATACCCTGACCTTCCAGGTAGGCCAGACCACCACCATTGCCAGTGGCGGTACCGCGACATTCAATGGTGCGGCGAGTAATTTACTAAGCCTGGTCTCGGCAACCCCCGCCACACGCTGGAATCTCACTCTCGCAGCGGGTTCGTCCAAGAGCATAGACTACGTCGACGTCACCGACTCCGATGCCTCTGGCTCGGACGCGTCACACAAAAACATCAACCCTACCAACTCTACTGATGGAGGCAATAATATTGCCTGGTTTGGGGTGGATATCTCGGGCACCGTCTACACTAATGAAGGGGTAACACTGATTGGTGACGGCGCAGTGATCCGCCTGATCGTCAATGGCGTCGATAATAACTGGACTGACACCACCAGCGGCGGTACCGGTACTTATTCCATCAATGCGCCAGGCCTCAGCGCAGGTGATGACATCCTGGTCTATATTGATGGCTTCGCCAACGACGGCACCACCATGACGGTCTTCAATGGCGCCAATCTCTCCGGCCTTGATATTTACGGCGATCATGTCATCGTGCGCAATGACAACGGTGGCACCACTACCAGTGCCGATATGGGCACCGCACTGGGTCTGCTTGCTGATCCCGAGATCCTCTACGATGTCGATGGCAGTAATAATCTGACTATCGAAGGCACCGGCACTGAATTTTATCTACCCGCCACACATATCTTCACCGCCAGTGCCAATGTTACTACCCCGAGTATGGAGAGTCTGGGTACGTTTAACGGTGGGGCGGGAACGATCGATATTAATGGCCCACTCATCATCGGCAGCGGTAGTTTTACCGCAAGCAGTGGCACCATGACCATCGGCCGCAGTTCAGGAACAAGTGAAACAACCTTCGGCCTTTCTGGTGGAACGTTCGCGCATAATAATGGCACGATTCTATTTGATTCGCGAAGGGGTTGTTCGGGCGCGATTTTTACCATCGATGTGCTGACTAATGTGACCTTGAACGATGTGGAAGTCGCGCTTACTAACACTTGTAGTGGCGCCACCCCTCTGACAGTAGCGACGGGAGATACTGTGATTGTTACGGGTGATTTAGTTCACACCGATGGCAGTATGCAGGGCGACTGGGAACTCCGAGGGAATCTCACCGTCAATGCGGGCGCCGACGGTGGCACGGGCAATTTGACGCTTAACGGCAATGGCGCCCAAACCTACACCTCAACCACTGGTAAAGCCGCCTCGCTTATCGTCGATACGACTGGTACCGTAGGCCCAGCCGGCGGTACGACAGATTTTAATATCTCGTTATTTGACCTGCAGAACGGGCAATTCACGGCGCCCAGTGGAACCTTGAGTATCGGTCGTACATCATCAACAGATCAAACGGTCTTCAATCTGGTGGTGGCGACCTTTGTACACAACAGCGGCACAATCCTATTTGATTCACGAACAAATTGCCTCGGCGCTGTCTTTACCGTCGATGTCCCATCGAGTTTTGTTTTGAATAACGTGGAGGCTGCGCTCACCAACTCCTGTGGCGGGAGTACTCTGCTTACCACAGCCGTTGGCGATACGCTTATCGTCTCCGGTGACTTTACCCACACCGAAGGTAGGCTAAATGGTAGTTGGGAAGTCCAAAGTAATGTCACGATTGCGGCGACTGCCGGTGGCGGTAACGGAATACTCACTTTTACCGGTGGTAATAACCAGGCATTCACAGACAATGGTGGTAATGAACCGGATGGGGCGTACACCATCAACAAAACGGCCGGTACGGTGACCTTGGCGTCCAATATGGATGTAGATGCTGCCAGTCAGGGTCTCACCATTACCCAGGGTGAGTTGGATCTTGCCAGTTATAACTTGACAGTCAATGATATATTAACAGTGGATGCAACAGGAACGCTGCGTCTTGAAGGTGGCCAGACGGTTACTACCACGACAACCACACTGAACGCCGGCAGTACCGTACTCTACGACGGTAATGGCAGCTACACGGGTTTGGTCGTCGGCGATGCCTATTCTAATCTCACTTTCGACAACGCCGCGGGTACCTGGACCCTGGACAACGCCCTGGACGTGAATGGTGATCTCACCATCACCAATGGTACCCTCGATGTAGACAACGTCGGCAACTACCCGATTAATCTTGCGGGTGATTGGGCTAACAACGCCACCTTTACCCAACGCAACGGCACGGTGATCTTTGACGGCACCAACCAGGACATCAACGGCTCGACGACGTTTTACAACCTGACCAAGTCGGTCGGTACTGCCGACACCCTGACTTTTCAGGCCGGTCAGACCACAACGATTGCGACAAACGGTACGGTCACCCTGAACGGCGCCAGCGGCCAACTGCTCACCCTGGCCTCCAGTACTGGTTCCAGTGCCTGGAACTTTAATGTCGAGACCGGCGCCACCAAGGCGATCGATTACGTCGATGTCTCCTGGTCCGATGCTTCGGGCTCTCACGCGACACAAAAACCGATCGCCCCGACCAATACCAACGATAGTGGTAATAACATTGATTGGTTCGTACCACCAACCGTGACCTTTACCGCGGCCAGTCAGTCGAGCGCCGACGAGACCAATGGCGCGACGATGACCATCACGGCGCAGTTGTCGGCGACCTCCGGTCAGGATGTCACCGTGCCGTTTACCGTCAATGGTAGTTCCACGGCGACCGGGGGTGGTACCGACTACACCATCACCGGTAGCCCGATCACCATCACCGCCGGCAGTACCACTAACACGATCACGATCACCATCGTCGGCGATGCGCTGGATGAAGCCAATGAGACGGTGATCGTTGATATGGGGGCGCCCACTAATGCGACGCAAGGCGCCACGACCACCCATACCGCGACCATTACTGACGATGATGCCACCCCGACGGTCACCTTTACGGCCGCCAGTCAATCCAGTGCCGATGAGACCAACGGCGCGACGATGACCATCACGGCGCAGTTGTCGGCGACCTCCGGTCAGGATGTCACCGTGCCGTTTACCGTCAATGGTAGTTCCACGGCGACCGGGGGTGGTACCGACTACACCATCACCGGTAGCCCGATCACCATCACCGCCGGCAGTACCACTAACACGATCACGATCACCATCGTCGGCGATGCGCTGGATGAAGCCAATGAGACGGTGATCGTTGATATGGGGGCGCCCACTAATGCGACGCAAGGCGCCACGACCACCCATACCGCGACCATTACTGACGATGATGCCACCCCGACGGTCACCTTTACGGCCGCCAGTCAATCCAGTGCCGATGAGACCAACGGCGCGACGATGACCATCACGGCGCAGTTGTCGGCGACCTCCGGTCAGGATGTGACGGTGCCTTTCACCGTCAATGGTAGTTCCACGGCGACCGGCGCGGGCACCGACTACACCATCAGCGGCAGCCCGATCACCATCAGCGCCGGCAGCGCCAGCAATACCATCACGATCACGATCGTCGGTGATCTAATTGATGAGAGCAATGAGACGGTGATTGTCGATATGGGGGCACCGACCAATGCGACCCAGGGGGCGACCACGACCCATACGGCGACGATTACCGACGATGACGCCGCGCCGGTAGCCGGTGTCGATCCTGCCCTCTCTACGGTTGAGGTATTACCTGACATTGTCGCCTCCGATGGCACCAGCACGAGCACCGTGACAATTACACTGCTCGATAGCAGTGGCAATCCGGTCAGTGGCAAAAACGTTATCATCAGTTCGGACCGCGGTGTGCTTGACACCTTCATGCAGCCGATTGGCGTTACAGATATCAATGGTGTGGCGCAAGGCACGATTAGCTCGTCATCGGTCGGCACGGCCACCTTGACTGTGGTCGACACCACGGACGGCATCACTCTGCTGTCACAACCACAGGTCCATTTTACCCAGGGCCTGGTATTGACGATAAACAAGTTCGCCAACAAAGACGATCTCGTCGTCGGTGACCTGGTCACATATACCGTCGAGGTCAAAAACGCTACTGCGCAGGATGTTGTACAGGTGCGGCTGGAAGATATTATTCCCGATAACTTCAAGTATCGCCGTGATAGTACCCTGTTAAACGGCGCGCCAGTCTCTGATCCAGTTGGCAATCGCACCCTTACATTCGATCTCGGCACGCTACCCGCATTGATCGATACCAATGGTAACGGCGAAGCAGACTCTGGTGAAACAGGTTATTCCAGAATAAATTATCAGCTCATTGTCGGCGCTGGCGCCACACCGGGCACCTACACCAACACAGCCGTCACCAAGGATAGCTGCTCCCGCTGCGTGATATCGAACAGCGCGACGGCTGATGTCTCCGTCACCCTGGATCCGCTGTTCGATCTCGGCACTATCATCGGCAAAGTATTTCACGACAAAAACAGTGACGGCTGGCAGGATAAGGACGAGCCGGGTATTGCAGGCGCAATGGTGGTACTCGATGAAGGGACCTATGCACTGACCGACAGTCATGGGCGCTACCATTTTCCGGCGGTCACACCGGGAGAGCGGCTACTTAAGATCAATCTCGCCAGCCTCCCCTCTGGCTCTACCGTAGGCCAATCCGAAACTCGGGTTGTCTCCGTCACACCCGGCCTTCTGACCAAGGCTAATTTCGGCGCTTCACAAGACCTGACTTCAACCAGCATTGGAGAACCAGGCATTCAAGGGCTCGCCTTCACCATAAAAGAGAAGCCAAAAACGATTGCACTGATGGGGAGTGCAGAGCTCCAGACAGTCATCATTAATGGCAGCCAGGCCGTTTTACCCAGGGCCAATACCCGCCTGCATGTCGATAATGTCGTCTCTGAGGTACTTAACTTCAATGGCAAAAAGCTCGAACATCACGCCGAGTTCCATACCGAAGTCACGCCCGCCGACCAGATTGAGTCCTGGGAACTCAAAATCATGACACCTGACGATAAAATCATACGCAGTTTCAGTGGCAAACGGGCGCCACCCAGCGTCGTAAAATGGAACGGGTACGATAGCCGCAATAAACAAATAAAAGGCGGAATGCTTTACCACTACCAACTAAGCGTAAAATATAACAACGGTGCATCTGCAACCAGCGCACGTCATTTAATGGGGGTCGACCATAAATCCGTGCTTGAACTAAACCTCAGTGGCAACTCATTTAAGAGTGGTAACTTTCGCCTCAGTGACCGGGCGAAAAAGATGTTGAAAGAGGCGGCACAAACACTACGCCGCTTTCCCCGTGAAAAAGTGGTGATTGAGGGGCATGCAGACTCTGCCGGCAATGACGAGATAAACATGGCGCTATCACGTCGACGTGCCGAGGCGGCACACGCCTACCTGGTCGGGGTTGAGAAGATCTCACCAATGCGACTGAAACTCCGCTGGTTTGGTGAAACGAAACCCATTGCAGATAATAACTCTAGCGAAGGACGCCTGCTTAACCGGCGTGTCGAGATGAAGGGGCTCGTCAGCGACGTCACCCGTGCGAAACGGCTTAGTCGTTATCACACCCGAGCCAGGGTGAAAATAAATGGTAAAGCAATCAATCTTGGCCGACTGGGACGATTCTCACTGCCTGTAGAAAGCCATGAAAATATCTTTATAGAATTACACGATAGCTTCGGTCGCTCAACCAGCGCCACCCTCACAGCACCGAGCCTAAATATCATACAGCCTGAGAATGAAGTAATTGTCGCTTACAACAAGGCACCTGGGCCTGATCAGACAACAGCACTGGCACGTGAGACCACCTCGCCGCAGCCAAATAATTACCGTCTTATTGGACGCACTGAACCCGGCAGCCTGGTGGAGATCAACAGCACCGAGGTTCCAGTCTCTGAAGATGGCGAGTTTGAATACCCCATCGAACTTGCCAAAGGCAGCCAGACACAGCAAATCGTCGTACTTAACCCTCAGGGCTTCACCTATATCACGGCCCTTGAGATGGATACACTAATTGAGGATGAAAAAGGAGAACCTCTATATCTTAAGAAACCAGTCCCTGTGTTACAGCTGAATCTTCCACCAAAAGGTGCCACGCTTAAAGAGGGCGATTACACTATCTCAGGTTCCACCTCTGCCATTAATAGAGTGCTGATTAATGGCACCAATGTCACAGTTCATGCCGATGGCAACTTTACTCATACGATCGCGTTGCAAAAAGGGGCCAATGCCATACATGCAGAGGTGATAGACCCGCAGGGTTACAGCGGAACAATTGACCATATGATTGACGCAGGCGAACCACAGTTATTCTTCATGGCCTTTGCGGATGGCAAGTTCAGCCAGCTTAATACCAAAGGCTATGTGCAGGGAAGCGGCCAGAAAAGCGCCAGTGAACTTTACAGCGAAGGCAGGGTTGCCTTCTATCTCAAGGGTAAAATACGCGGCAAGTATCTGATCACCGCGGCACTCGATACCGGGCAAGGCGAACTCGACTCACTCTTTGATGACCTTGATAATGACGGCAGTACAACACTGCTCAAAAACCTTGACCCTGACCAGTACTACCCCGTGTATGGCGATAACAGCACCATCGTCTATGATACACAGAGTCAGGGTAAATTCTATCTGGCGCTGGATAGTGACACAATTCATGGTGTGGTGGGTAATTACAAACTGAACCTCTCCGAAAATGAACTGGCAGCCTATCGCCGCACGTTATTTGGCGGCCTCTTTGAATACCAGAGCTTAAGCCGCTCACAGTACGGCACACATGACACTGTGATTCGCTTATTCACAGCACAGACACGTCAGAGCCATGTCCGTGACGAAATACGAGCCACCGGCGGTTCACTCTATTATCTAAGTCAACGCGACATTATCGAAGGTAGCGAACAGGTCTCCCTGGTCGTTAAAGATAAAAACACCGGGCTCACATTAAGCCGTCATCCACAACTACAAAACAGCGACTACTCGATTAAATATCTCGGTGGACGCTTACTA
>Ga0316207_10002355_pt1 | contig 19674 bp, 29 predicted proteins | sample 6weekpyrite_MG_FD_204943 | JGI IMG/M metagenome (GOLD analysis project Ga0316207, IMG submission 204943) | Microbial mat bacterial communities from mineral coupon in-situ incubated in ocean water Damariscotta River, Maine, United States -... | ecosystem: Environmental > Aquatic > Marine >...
ATTCGCAAATAACTGCCACGTTGTCGCTTGACACCTTTGTATGCAATACGTACAATGCGGCTCCTTTTTTATACAGATGCCATGATTTACAAAGGCACGCACTGGAGTTTTGGTACACATGCAAAGCCAAAAAATCAGAATCAGATTGAAAGCATTTGACTATCGTCTGATCGATCAGTCTACGAAAGAGATCGTAGACACGGCGAAACGGACAGGAGCTCAAGTTAGAGGTCCTATTCCATTGCCGACAAAAAAAGAGAGGTTCACCATATTGGTCTCTCCGCACGTGAATAAAGATGCGCGAGACCAGTATGAGATCCGTACTCATAAGCGAATGATGGATATTGTTGAGCCTACAGAAAAGACGGTAGATGCACTTATGAAACTTGACCTGGCAGCGGGCGTAGATGTCCAGATAAGTCTCGGTTAAGTCAGCCAGCTTGAAATAGTTGGTGTCAGTCGCGCGTAAAGTGGCTGGCGAAGTGTAACTACCTATTTATTAGGGCCATAGAGGGTGAGAGCCCCGTACACTTAAGAGGTGAAAGATGGCAATTGGTTTAGTCGGCCGAAAGGCTGGGATGACTCGAATCTTTACAGATGAGGGGCAATCCGTTCCTGTGACGGTTATCGAAGTTGGTGGTAATCGTATCACTCAAGTGAGAACAGAAGACGTTGATGGATATCGTGCTGTACAAGTGACAGTCGGTGAGCGTCGTGCTTCTCGTATTTCTAAGGCGGCAGCCGGTCACTTCGCGAAAGCAGGTGTCGAAGCGGGTCGTGGTCTTTGGGAATTTAGATTAGCTGCAGGCGAAGGCGAAGCGCTGAAGTCCGGTGACTCTGTTCCGGTATCGACATTTGAGGTTGGCCAAAAGATTGATGTAACGGGTCAGTCTAAAGGTAAAGGCTTTCAGGGTGGTGTTAAGCGTTGGAATTTCAAAATGCAAGACGCGACACACGGTAACTCTATTTCTCACAGAGCGCCTGGCTCAATCGGCCAATGTCAAACTCCGGGTCGTGTTGTCAAGGGCAAGAAAATGGCCGGACATATGGGAGCCGAGCAAGTAACGGTTCAGAATCTAGAAGTTGTTCGTGTAGATGAAGAGCGCAGCCTGCTGTTAGTGAGGGGTGCTGTTCCGGGAGCGACCGGTTCGGACATTATCGTTAAGCCAGCGGTTAAGGTGTAGGGGGCGCAATGGAATTATCAATTACGGGTTCTGGTAAAGGTACAGTTGCGGTTTCTGACTCTACTTTTTCACGTGAATTTAACGAAGCGCTAGTGCATCAGGTTGTTACTGCCTATCTTGCGGCAGCTCGTCAGGGTAGCAGGGCGCAAAAAACGCGTTCTGAGGTTCAGGGCGGTGGTCGTAAACCATGGAATCAAAAAGGCTCAGGGCGTGCACGAGCAGGTACAATCCGAAGTCCTATTTGGCGCAGTGGTGGCGTAACATTTGCCGCCAAACCTCAGGATTTCTCTCAAAAGGTTAACCGTAAAATGTATCGTGCTGCGATGCAGGTGATCCTGTCTGAACTGGTTCGCCAAGAGCGCTTGGTCGTGGTGGAAGATTTGGTGGCTGAGACGCCAAAAACCAAAGCATTTAATGCCAAATTAAAAGAGCAGGGTTTGTTGGACAGTACATTGATCGTTTCGGATGAAGTCGAACAAAATTTGTACTTGGCTTCACGTAACCTTCCCCATGTTGATGTACGTGATGCGGCAGGAATCGATCCGGTAAGTCTGGTGGCTTACGAAAAAGTAGTGGTCACTGTTCCTGCATTGAAAAAGATTGAGGAGATGCTGGGATGAATGAAGAACGTATATACAAGGTTCTGCTTGGTCCACACGTTTCTGAAAAAACGTCAATGGCCGGTGAGCACAGTCAAATTTGTTTTAAGGTGGCTCCAGATGCGACTAAGCCAGAAATTAAGTCTGCAGTCGAGAAACTTTTCAACGTCAATGTTGAAGGTGTGCAAACCGTCAATATTAAGGGCAAGACTAAAGCGACACGAAATGGTCTTGGTAAACGTAAAGATATCCGAAAGGCTTATGTCAAATTGGCAGAAGGACAGGATATCGATTTTATGGACGTGGAATAAGGTAAGGGTCGAATCATGCCAGTCGTAAAAACCAAACCAACATCTGCCGGTCGTCGCCATGTTGTTAAAATCGTTACGCCCGAACTGCATAAGGGTAAGCCTTACGCGCCGTTAGTTGAAAAAAAGTCAAAAAATGGTGGCCGTAATAACAATGGCCGTATTACTACACGCCACAAGGGCGGTGGTCATAAGCAGCATTACAGAGTTATTGATTTTAAACGCAGGAAAGACGGAATACCTGCGGTAGTTGAGCGTCTGGAATATGATCCAAATCGTTCAGCGCATATTGCTTTGCTGAAATATGCCGATGGCGAGCGTCGTTATATTATTGCTCCCAAAGGGGTTAAAGCAGGCGATCCTATTCGCTCCGGTGAAGATGCACCCATTAAAGTGGGAAGTACCTTGCCAATGCGAAATATTCCTGTAGGTAGTGTTATTCACTGTATTGAAATGAAGCCTGGCAAAGGTGCACAGATTGCACGTAGTGCAGGGACTTCTGCACAGCTTGTTGCGCGAGAAGGTGTCTATGCGACACTGCGATTGCGTTCTGGTGAGATGCGAAAAGTGTTGGCCGAATGTCGAGCAACACTCGGTGAAGTTTCAAATAGTGAACACAGCTTACGGCAATTAGGTAAAGCGGGTGCATCACGTTGGCGCGGTATTCGACCAACGGTGCGTGGTGTTGTTATGAACCCAGTTGACCATCCGCACGGCGGTGGTGAAGGGCGAACCTCTGGTGGTCGTCACCCTGTTACTCCATGGGGTGTTCCTACCAAAGGTCATAAGACTCGCAAGAACAAACGCACTGACAAGATGATAGTTCGTCGTCGGTCGGCTAAGTAATTAATTAAGAGGGTTACGCTGTGCCACGTTCTTTGAAGAAAGGTCCTTTTATAGACCTTCATTTATTAAAGAAAGTAGAAACGGCTTTGGAAAAAGGCGACAAGAAACCAATTAAAACCTGGTCTCGTCGTTCAACGGTTTTTCCAGAGATGGTGGGCTTGACTATAGCAGTTCATAACGGGCGACAACATGTGCCTGTCTATGTGACTGAAGATATGGTGGGTCATAAATTGGGCGAATTCGCCGCAACGCGTACTTATCGTGGCCATGCCGCTGATAAGAAAGCGAAGCGCTAATTCTGAGAGGATATAACGATGGAAATTGTTGCAAAGCACCGAGGTGCTCGAATATCTGCTCAGAAAGCACGCTTGGTTGCAGATCAGATTCGGGGAAAGGGTGTGGAAGAAGCACTGGATACATTGTCATTCAGTACGAAGAAAGCTGCACATTTGATGAAGAAAGTGTTGGAATCTGCTATCGCGAATGCTGAGCATAACGATGGTTTGGATGTGGATGACTTGCGCGTTTCTACAGTTTTTGTAGACGAAGGTGCAACCATGAAAAGAATCCGACCCCGTGCTAAAGGACGCGCTGATCGAATTATGAAGCGCTCTTGTCATATCACGGTTAAAGTGGCCGATAGCTAGGAGATACTAAGATGGGTCAGAAGGTTAATCCTAATGGTATCAGACTGGGTATAGTGAAAGACCACAACTCCGTTTGGTATGCAGAAAAGGGTGAGTACGCAAAAAATCTGTTAAACGATATTCAGGTGCGAGAGTTCTTGATCAAGCGTTTGGAGAAAGCGTCTGTTAGTAAGATTACGATTCAGCGTCCTGCGCAAAATGCACGAATTACGATTCATACGGCGCGTCCTGGCATCGTGATTGGCAAGAAGGGTGAAGACGTTGAAAAGCTTCGTAAAGAGCTTGGTGTGATGATGGGTGTTCCTGTTCATATCAATATCGAAGAGATCCGTAAACCGGATCTGGATGCGAAGTTGGTTGCTGCAGGTGTTGCGAATCAGCTTGAGCGTCGTGTTATGTTTCGTCGTGCGATGAAGCGCGCGGTACAAAATGCGATGCGACAAGGCGCCAAAGGCATCAAGATTCAGGTCGGCGGACGACTGGGTGGCGCTGAAATTGCCCGAAGCGAATGGTATCGCGAAGGAAGGGTGCCGCTCCATACTTTAAGAGCGGATGTCGACTATTCGACGCATGAAGCGAACACAACGTACGGCATTATCGGCGTCAAAGTGTGGATCTTCAAAGGCGAAATTCTGGGCGGTATCGAAGAAGTTCGGGCTGTGAAGAACACTGCTGCTCGTAAAAAAGCAGCTAAGTAGGGGGGCCTGGAAATGCTACAACCAAAACGTACCAAATTCAGAAAAATGCAGAAAGGTCGAAATCGGGGTCTCGCGCAACGTGGCGCAAAGATCAGTTTCGGTGAATTCGGCCTTAAAGCGACTGGTCGAGGTCGAATTACGGCGCGTCAAATTGAAGCAGCACGTCGAACGATCAGTCGTAAGGTGAAGCGTGGTGGTAAGATCTGGATTCGAATTTTTCCAGATAAGCCGATCACACAGAAGCCTTTGGAAGTTCGTCAGGGTAAAGGTAAGGGTAATGTTGAATATTGGGTAGCCCAGATTCAGCCCGGCCGTGTGTTATATGAGATTGAAGGTGTGTCAGAAGAACTGGCGCGTGAGGCTTTCACGCTTGCAGCCGCCAAGTTGCCTGTTCCAACGACCTTTGTTGAAAGGACGGTGATGTAATGAAAGCAAGTGAATTACGTGAGAAAACAGTTGAAGATCTGAATCAGGAGCTTCTGGGGCTGTTGAAAGAACAGTTTAATTTGCGCCTGCGCAAGGCGACTGGTCAGATGAATCAATCGCATCTTCTTCGCCAGGTTCGACGAGATATCGCTCGTGTCAAAACTGTATTGACGAATAAGGCAGGTGAATGATCATGACTGAGGCTGCAAAAACTACGGCACGTACCATTAATGGTAAAGTCGTTAGCGACAAAATGGATAAATCAATCACGGTTATGGTTGAGCGTCGCGTGAAGCATCCGGTTTACGGAAAATATGTAACACGATCAACCAAGTTACATGCTCACGACGAAAACAACGAATGCAATATCGGTGATGTTGTGACTATTCAGGAAACACGTCCTCTATCGAAGACCAAATCCTGGAAGTTAGTCAGCATTGTTGATAAAGCGTCTAACGTGTAACCCCTGGTCAGGTTGGGAGAACAACGATGATTCAGACAGAAAGTATGCTAGATGTTGCCGACAACAGCGGTGCGCGTCGAGTTATGTGTATCAAAGTGCTGGGTGGTTCACATCGTCGTTACGCACGAATTGGTGATGTTATAAAAGTCACAGTTAAAGAAGCCATTCCTCGCGGAAAGGTCAAAAAAGGCCAGGTGCTGGATGCAGTGGTTGTTCGTACCCGTAAAGGTGTTCGTCGACCCGATGGTTCTTTAATCAAATTCGATGGTAATGCTGCGGTGTTGTTAAACGCTCAGAATGCACCAATTGGAACCCGTATTTTTGGCCCGGTAACGCGAGAGTTGCGTGGCGAAAAGTATATGAAAATTATATCTTTAGCACCTGAAGTGCTTTAAGGACGAGAGGCCGGTTATGAAAAAAATCAAACGTGACGATGAAGTGATTGTCATAGCAGGCAAGGACAACGGTAAGCGTGGAAACGTGAATCGTGTTATGCCAGATGGCCGCCTGGTGGTCGCTGGAATCAACATGATTAAGAAGCATACCAAGCCGAACCCGATGCTGGGTACGCCCGGTGGCATTGTTGAAAAAGAAGCGCCAATACAGGCTTCTAATGTTGCGATTTTTAATCCAACGACCAATAAAGCGGATCGCGTAGGTTTCAAAGTCCTTGAAGATGGCAAGAAAGTAAGAGTATTCAAGTCTAACGATGAGCTCGTTGACAATTAAGGTAAGCAGGTGAACCCATGGCACATATGAAAGAAGTATATAAAAGCGAAGTGGTACCTGCACTGCAAAAAGAGTTCGATTATGCGAGCGTGATGCAGGTGCCTAAAATTGAAAAAATCACACTCAATATGGGTGTGGGTGAAGCGTTAGCCGACAAGAAAATGTTGGAAAATGCGCTGATTGATTTAGAAAAACTGGCCGGACAAAAGCCGGTTACCACAAAAGCGCGTAAATCTGTTGCTGGATTTAAGGTGCGTGAAGGCTACCCTATTGGCTGTAAAGTCACACTTCGGGGCGAGCGCATGTGGGAATTTTTCGAACGTCTGGTAGGTATTGCGATTCCTCGTATTCGTGATTTTCGTGGCTTGAATGCAAAGTCATTCGATGGTCGCGGTAATTACAGTATGGGTGTGAAAGAGCAGATCATCTTTCCGGAAATTGAATACGATAAAATTGATAAGATTCGTGGTTTGGATATTACGATTACAACGTCTGCAAAAACAGACGACGAAGGTCGTGCCCTGCTGCGAGCCTTTAACTTCCCATTTAAGAAACTAGGTTAAAGGAAATGGCTAAGATATCGATGAAAATGCGCGAACTTAAGCGCGAGAAAACGGTCGCAAAATATGCGGCTAAGAGACAAGAGCTGAAGGCAATTATTGCTAATGTTACGACGTCTGATGAAGATCGTTGGGAAGCGCAAAAGAAATTGCAAAAGCAGCCTCGCAATGCAAGTTCTAGCCGCTTGAGAAATCGCTGTCAGGTCACTGGCAGACCGCATGGTGTCTATCGTAAATTCAAGCTGTCGCGTATCAAGTTACGTGAGCAGGGAATGGACGGTAACGTGCCAGGGCTTAAAAAAGCAAGCTGGTAAAATTGGCTTGTGTTAGACGTAGTGCCAATATTGTGAAGTATTGGTAAATGTTGGTAAGCGTGAATTTACTTTCGCTGCACAACTAAAATGATCAGGAGACCATACGATGAGTATGCAAGATACGCTTGCGGATATGTTAACGCGTATTCGTAACGCACAGATGGCTGAAAAGCACTCTGTCGAAATACCCTCTTCCAAAATGAAAATTTCAGTACTGGAAGTACTTAAAAGCGAAGGTTTTATTGAGAACTTTGCAGTACAAGGTGATGTAAAGCCTCAGGTGACCGTTGAATTGAAATATTTCGAAGGCAAGCCGGTCATAGAACAGATAAAACGTGCCAGTCGGCCTGGCCTGAGACGCTACAAAGGTAGTGATGAGCTGCCTTCGGTTCGCGGTGGCTTGGGTATTGCGATTGTTTCAACTTCGCAAGGTGTTATGACTGACCGAGCTGCTAGATCTGCAGGTATCGGTGGCGAAGTTATTTGCACAGTATTCTAGGAGAAGAGCATGTCAAGGGTTGCTAATAGTCCAGTTGTGCTTCCTTCTGGTGTAGAAGTTAAGCTAACGGATAGTGAAATTGAAGTAAAAGGCGGTAAAGGCTCGCTCAAACTCGATATTAATTCTGTTGTCGAGGTGAATCAGGATGGGTCTACGCTAACATTTGCGGCAAAAAATAACGGTAAGTTTTCAAAAGCCATGTCAGGAACAACCCGGTCACTCGTTAATAACATGGTGAAGGGTGTCTCTCAGGGTTTTGAGAAAAAATTGCAATTGATGGGTGTTGGTTATCGTGTTCAGGCGCAAGGGAAAAAGCTCAATTTGACACTCGGGTTTTCACATCCTGTCGTGTATGAATTGCCTGATGCCGTAAAAGCAGACACACCGTCTCAGACGGAAATCGTGCTTTCGAGTATCGATAAACAGTTATTGGGGCAGGTCGCAGCAGAAATCAGGGCTTATCGTCCGCCAGAGCCTTATAAGGGCAAAGGTGTTCGCTATGCTGACGAACGTGTCAGACGCAAAGAAGCCAAGAAGAAATAGGTGAAGCCATGAGTATTAAAAGAGAATCAAGACAGCGACGGGCAAAAAAAAGCCGCGTTAAGCAACGATCACTAGGTGAAACCAGACTGACCATTCACCGTACGCCAAGACATATTTACGCGCAGGTTATTTCACCTGAAGGCGATAAAATTCTTGCCTCCGCATCGACCTTGGATAAAGGGCTTCGTGGCGACGCCACAGGCAATATCGAAGCTGCCGGAAAAGTGGGTGCGCTGGTGGCTGAGCGAGCCAAAACGGCCGGAATTTCAAAGGTTGCATTTGATCGAGCCGGCTTCCGGTATCACGGTCGTATTAAAGCATTGGCTGACGCAGCGCGTGAAGCCGGATTGGAATTCTAAGGGGCATTAGGATGAGTGTACAAGAGCAAAAAGGTCCAGAGCTACAGGAAAAACTGGTTCAGGTTAATCGTGTTGCAAAAGTGGTTAAAGGCGGTCGAATTTTTGGGTTCACCGCGTTGACAGTCGTCGGCGATGGCGAAGGGCGTGTGGGTTTTGGTCGTGGTAAGGCGCGCGAAGTGCCTGTCGCAATTCAAAAAGCAATGGATGCTGCACGCAAAAATATGATCAATGTGGCGCTAAATGGTACGACTTTGCAGTATCCGGTTAATGCGCGTCACGGCGGCTCAAAAATTTATATGCAGCCAGCGTCAGATGGTACGGGCATTATCGCCGGTGGTGCGATGCGTGCAGTGCTTGAAGTGGCCGGTGTGCAAAACGTATTGGCCAAGTGTTATGGCTCAACCAATCCGGTGAACGTCGTTCGAGCGACTATCAATGGCTTGAACGCGATGCAATCACCCGATGACGTTGCCGCTAAGCGTGGTAAATCAGTAGAAGAAATTACAGGATAAGATCATGGCTAAGGGTAAAACAATACAAGTCACTCTTTTCCGTAGCCCTATCGGTCAGTTGCCGAAGCATAAAGCCTGTGTAACAGGTTTGGGTTTGCGAAAAATTGGCCAGACGGTGGAGCTCGAAGACACCCCTTCGGTTCGCGGAATGGTAAACAAAGTCAACTACATGGTTAGAGTTGAGGGAGAATAACATGCGTCTTAATACGTTAAGTCCGGCTCCAGGATCGAAGCGCGCCAGCAAGCGCGTGGGTCGCGGTATTGGTAGCGGGTTTGGTAAAACCTGTGGTCGTGGCCATAAAGGTCTGAAAGCTCGATCTGGAGGCAGTGTCGCTCCGGGTTTTGAGGGTGGGCAACAGCCCTTGCAGAGACGCTTGCCAAAGTTTGGCTTTTCGTCTCGACAAGCGCGATATGTTGCCGAGATTCGTTTAAACGAACTGGCAAGCCTTGACGCCGAACTGATTGATCTGGATGCGTTGAAAAATGCGAATCTGGTGCGTCGTGACGCTAAAGTCGCTAAGGTAATCTTGTCTGGAGAGCTAAACAAAGCTGTCACCATACAAGGGCTGAAGGTGACTAAAGGTGCGCGTAAAGCAATTACCGAAGCTGGCGGAAAAGTCGAGGACTAGAGGACTAATAGCTCATGGCAAAATCTTCTGCTAATCTCGCAGGCGCTGGAAAAGGCTTCGCGGAACTCAAATCACGTCTATGGTTTGTTTTCGCCGCAATCGTGGTATATCGGATTGGAGCACATATTCCGGTTCCAGGAATCAATCCGGATCGACTGGCGGCCTTGTTTGACCAGAACCAGGGCACAATATTGAGTTTATTCAATATGTTCTCGGGTGGCGCCTTGGAGCGCATGAGTATTTTTGCCTTGGGCATCATGCCTTATATTTCGGCCTCTATTATCATGCAGTTGCTGACGGCGGTGAGCCCCACGCTCGAACAGCTGAAAAAAGAGGGTGAGGCAGGACGTCGTAAGATAAGTCAATATACGCGTTACGGGACAGTGCTGCTGGCGTTTGTGCAGGCATCCGGTATGTCTGTGGGTTTGGCTTCGCAGGGGGTTACCTTTACCGATAGTTTCAGTTTTTATTTCCTGGCGGTGGCCACCTTTGTCTGTGGTGCGGTATTCCTGATGTGGCTGGGTGAACAAATTACTGAACGAGGCATCGGAAATGGTATCTCATTGCTGATTTTCTCGGGTATTGTGGCCGGATTGCCCGGCGCTTTCGGCCAGTCATTTGAAGCGGCCCGTCAGGGAGAGTTAAACATTCTGGCCTTGCTGGCGATCGGTATACTCGCCGTTGCGATTGTTGGTTTTGTTGTTTTTATGGAGCGAGGGCAGCGTCGCATTACTGTCAATTATGCAAAACGGCAGCAGGCGAGAGGGGGTGGTTATGCTCAGCAGTCCAGCCATTTGCCGCTGAAGGTTAATATGGCAGGAGTCATACCGCCGATATTTGCATCAAGTATTTTGTTGTTTCCTGCGTCGCTAGGCCAGTGGTTTGGTCAAGGTGAAGGCATGGAATGGCTCGCGGATGTGTCTCAGGCGCTTGGCCCGAGCCAACCTCTATATATTATTTTGTTTGCAGCTGCAGTGGTGTTCTTTTGCTATTTCTACACAGCATTGATGTACAACCCAAAAGAAGTAGCAGACAACTTAAAGAAATCAGGCGCATTTGTCCCTGGTATTCGTCCGGGGGAACAAACGGCTAATTATATAGACAGTGTACTGACGCGTTTAACCATGTTTGGTGCTGCCTATATTGCCGCTGTTTCTCTATTGCCACAGTTTATGGTCGTGTGGTTCAACGTTCCCTTCTATTTTGGAGGAACGTCATTATTGATCGTCGTGGTGGTAGTGATGGACTTTATGTCCCAGGTGCAATCTCATTTGATGTCGCATCAATACGAGTCCCTCATGAAAAAGTCGAACCTGAAAGGTTACGGCGGCGGCGGCATGCTGCGTTAATTGCAAATCAGTGTTTGGAGTAGCATATGAAAGTGAGAGCATCGGTAAAGAAAATTTGCCGTAACTGTAAAATAATACGTCGCAATGGCACGGTTAGAGTCATTTGCGAAGAGCCTCGTCATAAGCAGCGTCAAGGATAATTGGCGCTGTTGAAAAGAACGTGTGATCGCGCTTGATTTATTTTTAATCAAACGCTATGATTCGCGCCTTTTTAAAAGACGGTAACTAAGAGTAGCGATGAGTCTAACTCAGAATAATCGCCACCTACTAAGCGGAGTAAGCTAGATGGCACGTATAGCCGGTGTCAATATACCCGACAACAAACATACAGTGATTTCACTCACCTATATATATGGTGTGGGTAGAACCACTGCACAAAAATTATGCGAATCGACGGGTGTGTCCCAGACTGCTCGCGTCAGTTCATTGACTGACGAACAGCTGGATACGTTACGGTCTGAAGTCAGCAAGCTGGCGGTAGAAGGTGACCTGCGTCGTGAAATTCAGATGAATATTAAACGGTTAAAGGATTTGGGCTGCTATCGTGGTCTTCGTCATCGTCACAGCTTGCCAGTGCACGGTCAACGAAGTAAAACGAATGCACGTACCCGTAAAGGTCCTCGCAAACCGATTCGGAAATAATAGGAAACAGTAATGGCAAAGCCAGGTACACGTACCCGTAAAAAGGTGAAAAAGACTGTAGTGGATGGGATGGCGCATATTCACGCGTCTTTTAACAACACTATTGTGACCATCACTGATCGTCAGGGGAATGCGCTCTCATGGGCAACCGCCGGCGGATCAGGATTCCGTGGTTCACGAAAGAGTACACCTTTTGCTGCGCAGGTAGCAGCTGAAAGAGCCGGTAACGCGGCTGCTGAATACGGCCTGAAGAACCTTGAAGTTATGGTGAATGGGCCTGGGCCAGGACGCGAGTCCGCTGTTAGAGCACTAAACGCTTGTGGTTATAAAATCACAAACATTATAGATGTGACTCCCATTCCACATAATGGTTGTCGTCCACCTAAGAAACGTCGCGTTTAGAGGAAACAGTTTATGGCTCGTTATATTGGACCAAAATGTAAATTGTCCCGTCGTGAAGGGACAGACTTATTTTTGAAAAGCGGCGTAAAAGCGCTTGATTCAAAGTGTAATTTAGAAAGTGCGCCTGGTATGCACGGCGCCCGACGTGGTCGCCTGTCTGAGTATGGAACCCAGCTTCGCGAAAAACAGAAAGTGCGTCGCTTATATGGTGTTCTGGAAAAACAGTTTCGAGGCTACTATAAAGAAGCCGCGCGTCGAAAAGGCGCAACAGGTGAAAACCTGCTACAGCTTTTAGAGCAGCGCCTCGATAATGTTGTATACCGCATGGGTTTCGGCTCTACGCGGGCTGAGTCACGTCAGTTGGTGTCCCATAAAGGCGTCTTGGTAAATGATAAGGTTGTGAATATCGCATCGTATCAAGTTATGGCCGGTGACGTTGTTGCGGTTCGTGAAAAAGCAAAAAATCAGTTGCGCGTTAAGCATGCAATTGAGCTTGCAGGGAATCGCTCACCCGTTGAATGGGTGGAAGTTGATACAAATAAGGTAACGGGTACATTTAAAGCCGTTCCCGAACGTTCTGATTTGCCAGCAGATATCAACGAAAACCTAATTGTAGAGCTTTACTCTAAGTAAGCTTTGTACCTACAACATAACGTATAGGGGCGTATATGCAGCGTTCAGTAAATGAATTCTTGAATCCTCGTAACATTGAAGTTCAAGGTTTAAGCGCAACACATGCAAAAGTAATATTGGAACCGCTTGAAAGAGGCTTTGGCCATACGTTGGGTAGTGCGTTGCGACGCATCCTGCTGTCATCTATGCCAGGTTGTGCAGTCGTCGAAGTAGAGATCGACGGCGTATTGCATGAGTACAGCGCCATCGAAGGCGTGCAGGAAGACGTGATTGAAGTGCTATTGAACCTCAAGGGGCTCGCAATCAACATGCACTCACGTGATGAAGCGACGTTGAGTTTGGCTAAGAAGGGCGCTGGCGCTGTTTTGGCAAGTGATATTCAGTTGGATCATGACGTAGAAATCATCAACCCTGATCATGTTATCTGTAATCTGAGTGATAGTGGTGAAATAAACATGACGCTCAGAGTCGTTAGGGGGCGCGGATACGAGCCTGCTGACCAGCGTAGCAATAACGAAGATGAGACGCGAGGAATCGGACGACTGCAGCTTGATGCTTCATACAGTCCAATCGCGAAAGTGGCGTATTCGGTTGAAAATGCACGTGTCGAGCAGCGAACAGATTTAGATAAGCTGGTCATCGATTTAGAAACCAACGGTACTATCGACCCTGAAGATTCGATTCGTCGTGCGGCGACCATTCTTCAGCAGCAGTTGGCGGTATTTGTTGACTTTGATAACGAGAAAGAACCTGTACAAGAGGAAGAAGAGGAAGAAGTTGATCCAATTCTATTGCGTCCGGTGGACGACCTTGAATTAACGGTTCGTTCCGCGAACTGTTTAAAAGCAGAAAATATTTATTATATTGGCGACCTAATCCAACGGACTGAGGTTGAGCTGCTTAAAACACCTAATCTGGGTAAGAAGTCGCTTACTGAGATTAAGGATGTGCTTGCATCTCGTGGTCTTTCTTTGGGTATGCGTCTTGAAAGCTGGCCTCCCGCCAGTTTAAAAGGTGATGACCGAGTATTGGGTGCCTAGGTTACCCTCGGTTTGGACAGGTAAGGAATTATAAAATGCGTCATCGTAAAAGTGGTCGTAAATTTAACAGGAACAGCTCGCACCGACAGGCAATGTTTAAAAACATGGCAGCCTCGCTGGTTGAGCACGAGCTAATTAAAACAACATTGCCAAAAGCTAAGGAACTGCGCCGGGTCGCAGAGCCTTTGATCACGCTGGCAAAAAATGACTCAGTCGCGAACAGACGCTTAGCGTTTGCGCGAGTACGGGACAACGCCGTGGTTGCCAAGTTGTTCAACGAACTTGGCCCTCGCTATCAGGACAGGCCAGGTGGCTATATCCGTATTTTGAAATGTGGTTTCAGAGCGGGCGATGCTGCGCCAATGGCGTATGTTGAGCTGGTTGACAGGCCCATCGAAGATGAGATGGACGACGACGAAGAGTAGTCTTCAGTGTTAACTAAAAAGCCAGCAGTTTACTGCTGGCTTTTTAGTTTGGTTTGACTCAATTTGATTGATATCCACGGACCGGGTTTGATAGGTAGCCGAAACCATTTTAGTATTTGGCCTTTCAAAAGGTTGGCAGTGTCCGCATAAGTCCAAGGGATTTTTCTAGGTTGGTCTGCTATCTTTGTTATGTCTTGAATATCGAATGGAAAACCAATAAATGCAGAGCACCCCGAAGCTGTCTCAGGAGGATAAATATGGGGCTGTCTATCGTCGAAGCGGGTTGTGGGCCGCCCTATGGACAATTACGATCGCGTTGTCCGGTTTTTGGAATATTTCAAACCTGAAGAATCAAGCTGTTTTTCTTGCAACATCAGAAGCCCGTGCACACTGGAACAAAGACCAGGCCTTTCGAAAATGGGCAACAAAACATGGCGGTGTGTACGTCAAACCGGATGAAAGAACCCCTCCAAGCCCTTATCTAGCTCACTTGCAGGACAGAGACGTCGAAACAAGTGATGGCACCAAACTCACGTTGATGAACCCCGCCTACATGATGCGACAGATGACAGAGGAATTTGAAGTCTTGTACGGTATAAAAGGCAAGATAACCGGCCAGATTCTGCTCAACCCGATTAACAAGGCCGATTCCTGGGAACTGGAGGCTTTAAAAGCCTTTGACAAGGGCTTAACTGAGCGTATTGAAACGGCAGGTATTGGGGGGAAGCCTTATCTGAGGTTGATGCGCCCTATGATAATGGCGGAGGGTTGCGTCAAATGCCATGGTCATTTGGGTTTTAAAGTAGGTGATATTCGGGGTGGTGTCAGTATCTCGGTACCGCTCACACCCTATCTTCAATCGTTACAAGCTCATCGGGGAACGATGGTAGTCGCTCATGCATCAATATGGTTATTGGGCTTAGTGATGATTGGTTGGATGTTTTGGCGTGCATGTCGGCACGTGAAAGAAAAGCAGATGGTGGAAGAAACGTTACGCCGGGCACAAAAGATGGACGCAATCGGTCAGCTGACCGGGGGCATTGCGCATGACTTTAACAATATTCTCGGCATTATACTTGGTAATCTGAACCTTCTTAAGCTTGAAATGGTTGATAATCCAAAAGCACTTGGCAGGGTACGCGCGGCAGATAGGGCGGCGTTACGTGCTGCGGACCTGACGAAACAATTGCTGGGTTTTTCACGAAAACAAACGCTACAAAGAATTCCAGTTGATATCAATCAGGCTATCCGAGAGATGGAAAGCCTGATAGCTCGCTCTGTTACGCCAGAAGTTGAGGTTGAGTACAATCTAAAAGCGGGGCTTTGGCTTACCGAAATTGATCCGGGAGACTTTGCCGACTCCTTGTTAAACCTGGTTCTTAATGCGCGGGATGCAATGTCAGGACCGGGTAAACTCGGGATAGAAACAGCAAATACGGTAGTGGGTAGCAACAAGCAGCGTAGGCAGGACCCAACTGTTGATTCTGGTGAGTATGTCGAAGTGACTGTGAGCGACAATGGTTGTGGTATTTCACAAAAAATCATGGACCGTATTTTTGAACCGTTCTTTACCACAAAGCCTCAGGGCAAGGGAACGGGACTGGGAATGAGTATGGTATTTGGCTTTGTTCAAAGATCAAATGGGCATATCCGCATAGACTCTGAACCAAATACAGGCACGATCATCCACTTGTTTCTTCCACGTTCAGCGCAAAAAGAAATAAGCCCGATGGTGACTGAGGCAAGAAAGGACCCTTCTACCCTTCACGGTAATGAAAAGATTCTAATTGTTGATGATGAAAAAGAGCTGCTTGATCTTTCCAAGCGTTATCTGGAGGAGCTGGGATATACCGCCGTATGTGCTACCAGTGGACAAGAAGCATTGGACATTCTGGTGAGCGAGCCTGACATCGACTTGCTGTTCAGTGATGTGGTCATGCCAGGCGGAATGAACGGATATGAGCTGTCTGAGAAAGCCTTACAAAATAGGCCTGAACTTAAGGTGCTGCTTACATCAGGTTATGCAGATAACACCGCAAAGCCTGATGCAATTTCGTTTGAAAGCTTGCTCAGAAAACCCTACAGCAGGACAGCGTTAGCTCAACGGATACGAAGCCTTTTTGATAGCCAGAAAATTTCGTAGCAGTGATCCAACGGCTCAAGTTTCAAAAGCAGGTACCAAAACATTAGACGGATGGCTGCCTGTTAAACGCCATCCAACTCACTGCTTAACCCAGAATACGCTTTAAAAACTGACCTGTGAAAGAATCTGCGACTTCTGCTACTTGCTCGGGTGTGCCTTCAGCGATAATATTTCCGCCACGCACGCCACCCTCTGGGCCCATATCGATAATCCAGTCTGCTGTTTTAATCACATCCAGATTATGCTCAATCACCACGATGGTATTGCCATGATCACGTAGCCGGTTAAGAACGTTCAGCAGCTGCTGGATGTCGTAAAAATGAAGGCCGGTGGTCGGTTCGTCCAGAATGTATAAGGTTTTTCCGGTATCGCGTTTAGATAGCTCTTTCGCTAGTTTAACCCGTTGCGCTTCGCCGCCTGAAAGCGTCACCGCACTTTGGCCTAATCGAATATACGAGAGCCCAACGTCAATCAATGTTTGCAATTTTCGAGCAATAAATGGCACCGCATCGAAGAAAGCTCGCGCCTCTTCAATTGTTAGCTCAAGGACTTCATGAATGCTTTTGCCTTTGTATTTCACATCCAGCGTTTCACGATTGTAGCGCTTGCTTTTGCAAACGTCGCAGGGCACATACACATCGGGAAGAAAGTGCATTTCGACTTTGATGACGCCATCGCCCTGGCAGGCCTCGCAACGTCCACCTTTAACATTGAAGCTAAATCGCCCAGGTTTGTAGCCGCGAGACCGGGCCTCCTGAGTGCCAGCAAACAGCTCGCGAATCGGCGTAAACAGGCCGGTATAGGTCGCAGGATTGGAGCGCGGTGTGCGCCCAATCGGACTCTGATCAATATCAATGACTTTGTCGAACAGAGCCAGACCCGTGATCGATTCGTGCTCGCAAGGGTTGAGTGTCGTCGCGCGATTCAATTCCGTTGCGGCTAAAGGGTAAAGCGTTGAATTGATCAGTGTTGACTTTCCCGAGCCTGATACACCCGTGATACACGTCAATAAACCAAAAGGAATCTTCAGAGTGACATTCTGAAGGTTGTTACCGGATGCGCCCGATAGCACAAGTTGTTTCGCTCGATCGAAAGGTGTTCTGCTCGAAGGTATGGCAATTTCTTTTTTGCCTGACAAATATTGACCGGTCAGCGAGGCATCGTTATCCATAATATCTTGAGGAGAGCCTTGCGCGACGATTTCGCCGCCATGAATGCCCGCGCCAGGGCCAATGTCAATTAGATAATCTGCCAGACGAATGGCTTCTTCGTCATGCTCGACCACAATTACCGTGTTGCCCAAGTCCCGAAGATGGGTCAGGGTTTTTAGCAGTCGGTCGTTATCACGTTGGTGCAAGCCAATAGAGGGTTCATCCAGAATATACATCACACCGACCAGACCCGCGCCAATCTGGCTCGCCAGCCGAATGCGCTGGGCTTCACCGCCTGATAGTGAGTCTGCACTGCGATCGAGCGTCAGGTAGTCAAGTCCGACATTTACCAGGAACTCCAGCCGGAGTTTCAGCTCCTTGATGACTTTTTCGGCGATTTCTCCCTGCTTGCCGGGAAGTGAGAGCGTTTTGAAATAGGCCAGGCACTCACCGACCGGCAGTTTGCTTAGTTCTGGAAGCGTTTGTTCCTGAATAAAGACATGCCTAGACGACTCTTTAAGGCGAGAGCCGTCACAGCTCGGACAAGCTTGATTGTTCAAATAGCCGGCAAGGTCTTCCCGTACCATGGTCGACTCGGTTTCGCGATAACGGCGCTCCATGTTGGGGATAACACCTTCGAACGGGTGTCGTCTTTCGACTGTGTCGCCGCGGGTATTGACGTAATTGAATGAAATTTGCTCTTTGCCGCTACCGTACAGCAAAATTTGCTTAAAGCTGTCTGGAAACTCACGGTAGGGCGTATCAATATCGATACTGTATTGCTTCGCCACACTACTAAGTAGCTGAAAGTAGTATACCGTGCGACGGTCCCAGCCTCGGATTGCACCTTCCGCCAGTGTCAGATCAGCATTTTGGATAATGCGCTCAGGGTCGAAAAATTGTTTAACGCCCAGGCCATCGCATGTAGGGCACGCGCCAGATGGATTGTTGAATGAAAATACGCGCGGTTCCAGTTCGCTGATGGCATACCCACAGTGAGGACAGGCAAAACGCGAGGAAAATATCAGCTCTTCGGAATCATCACGCTTCTCCATTGGTGCGATAACCGCTAAGCCTTCCGTCAAGGCAAGACAGGTTTCAAACGACTCTGCAATACGTTGCTGAATGTCAGTTCGAACCTTGAATCGGTCAACGATCACCTCAATGGTGTGTTTTTTGTTTTTTTCCAGATCAGGCACGTCATCCAGATCAACGATAATGCCGTCGATACGAGCGCGAATAAAACCCTGGCTGCGGAGCTCTTCAAAGACATGCAGGTGTTCACCCTTACGGTTCTGAACAATGGGGGCCAGCATCATCAGGCGAAGGCCTGCTTCTTGCTCCATGACCTTATCGACCATTTGGCTGACTGTTTGCGCATCGAGTGTGGCACCGTGGGTTGGGCATCGTGGTTCACCCGCGCGGGCGAACAGTAGTCTTAAATAATCATATATCTCGGTAATCGTGCCTACCGTTGAGCGTGGATTATGGGAGGTTGACTTCTGCTCAATGGAAATTGCCGGAGACAAGCCTTCGATATGATCAACGTCTGGCTTGTCCATCATCGATAAAAACTGTCGAGCATAGGTCGAAAGTGATTCGACATAGCGTCGTTGACCTTCGGCATAGAGCGTGTCAAAGGCTAGAGAGGATTTGCCGGAGCCCGACAAACCGGTAATGACAACGAGTTTGTCTCGAGGAATATCAAGATCGATATTCTTTAGATTATGTGTACGTGCACCGCGTACCAGAATGGTATCCATTGAACCTCAGATTCCTGACCGAAAACCGGACATTATAACGGGTTCAGCGCTTAGTTGAATGTCAAATTTAACGTTGATTGAAGAATAATTGTTTGCGATACCTCACTTTATTTCGTGTACAATACGCCGCTTCAAATAATTCTCAGCTGTTTTCAATGCTATGACTGGAAGTGAACGTCGTTCTGTTTTTTCTCTTGCTTTTCTTTATTCAATTCGCATGCTTGGCCTGTTCATGGTGTTGCCGGTTTTCATGTTGTATGGACAAGGATTGGAGAATGCCAATGAAGTGCTGTTAGGTGTCGCGATTGGTGCCTATGGTTTGAGTCAAGCGCTGTTTCAGGTGCCCTTTGGCGCTTTGTCAGACAAATACGGGCGGAAAAAACTGATCCTGATCGGTTTGACCGTATTTTTTATTGGCAGTGTCATTGCGGCGTCATCAAGCGATATTTATGGCGTTATCGCTGGACGATTTTTGCAAGGTGCAGGTGCCATTGCGAGCGTATTGATGGCCTTGTTGAGCGACTTGACCAGTGAGGAGAGTCGTACAAAGGCCATGGCGCTGGTGGGCGTTTCCATCGGCCTGTCGTTTTCGATGGCTTTGGTATTAGGGCCCGTGATTGCCGGCATCATAGGTTTGCATGGTATTTTTTGGGTAACAGCCAGCCTGGCGCTGTTTGCGATGGTTTGGTTGCTGGTATTTGTGCCCACTCCGGTACAAAGTTTAAGGCATAGAGATACTCGGCTGTTTAAAGATCAGCTGGGTGCAATTCTGGCGAATAAGGAGTTATTACGCCTGGACGGGGGTATTTT
>Ga0316207_10002356_pt1 | contig 19671 bp, 22 predicted proteins | sample 6weekpyrite_MG_FD_204943 | JGI IMG/M metagenome (GOLD analysis project Ga0316207, IMG submission 204943) | Microbial mat bacterial communities from mineral coupon in-situ incubated in ocean water Damariscotta River, Maine, United States -... | ecosystem: Environmental > Aquatic > Marine >...
CTGGTTAATAATGTAATAGCATTAATGTCAATTTTGTTAACTTTAAAATTATGAAGAATCCCCTGAAAAGATAAAAAAGAATCCGTATGAACCGTTGGATTAAAAGAATTTAAACTTATTGCTAAAGCACCGAAATTATCGTTAATAATTAAAACTTTTGAGCCGGTTGGTAAATTCCCGTTTAAGTAACTTAATAAATATTCATCAGCAGCATCCCATGCACGCAGGGTCTCTTTTTTGCGCTGAGGATATCGCGATAGATCAAAATCACCATAAGGCGTATTAAGTTTATTCATTATAGTATCGTAGCAGATAGCTTAGCGTTAAGGTGAAATTAAATAGTTGTTAATGCTTAAAAGACACCTTCAGCCTTTAAGTATTTTTAGCCATTTTCTACGTTGTTCAAGTAAGTTGATAAGGGTGAGCGGTGGCTCGGTGGGTCGCAACTCAAAATGTTTTGCGAGTGTTTTCTCGTATAGTTCGATTTGTGATTTCAAAATAGGAACAATAAGATCTCTTTGTTCATTAAAAGGCCTTTCTTTTAATTCTAAATGATATTCTCTTATGTCTTGATACATTTTTTTAACGCGTATTTTTGCATCTTCAATTGATTCATCTTTTAGCAAGCCTTCTTTATAGGCATGGGAAAAATCGGGTTCCTGATATTCAACATTTAGCTGTTCCTGAATATAAGCATTGATAGTATCGATTTGCTCCTGATTCGGTTCATTAGAACAACTGAATAAAAATAGTGATACAACGATGTGTAAGAATCTCATGATGTTCGGGCTTAATTAGTAAGTAATTAACCTGGAGTTTACATGTTGAGGTGTTTATTAGGTAGTATTGACTATGATCAATGAATATTCATAGTTCAAACACGATAATTATACAGTATGCTTAAATTAGAGTTTGTTTATATAACAGGAAGTTAAGTATGAACGATATTTTTTCATTTGCCGATGAGCTTGGCCCGTTAAAGATTATTCACGTCCATGAGCCCTCAATAGGGCTGAAAGGTGTGCTGGTTGTTGATAATGTTTCCAAGGGGCCTTCTATTGGTGGTGTGCGCATGGCAGCGGATGTCACAACCGAAGAGTGCGCTCGCCTAGCACGCGCTATGACATTTAAAAATGCAGCAGCGGGTTTACCACATGGCGGTGGTAAAGCAGTTTTGATGGGTGACCCAAAAATGCCTATTGAACAAAAAGAACAGTTAATTCGTGGCTTAGCCTGTGCGCTTGAAGAAGTAGAACAATATATCTTTGCGCCAGATATGGGTACAAATGAAGAATGTATGGCGTGGGTAAAAGATGAAATTGATCGTGTGGTGGGCTTACCACGTGAGGTTGGTGGCATTCCGCTGGATGAAATTGGTGCGACAGGATTTGGTTTAAGCCATGTCGTTGATGTGGCACTCGATTTTTGTAATTTTGATATTAAAAGTTCGCGCTTTGCTGTTCAGGGTTTTGGTGCGGTTGGTAAACATGTAACAAAATTTTTAAGTGACGATGGCGCAATTCCGGTCGCTGCGTCTGATTCCTGCGGCACTATTTATAATCCTGATGGTCTCAATGTTAATGAGCTTATTGCATTAAAAAATGCCGGTAAAAGTATTGTCGAGTATGGCGATGCGGAAAAGCGTGATCGTGATGCCATCATTGATATTGAGTGTGACATATGGATCCCGGCTGCACGCCCGGATGTGATACATGAGGATAACGTTCACAGACTCAATACTAAAATGGTCGTTGAAGGTGCCAATATTCCTGTTACTCATGCTGCAGAAAAAATATTGCATGAAAAAGGTATCTTGTGTGTGCCGGACTTTATTGCTAATGCGGGTGGTGTAATTTGTGCGGCGATGGAATATCAGGATGCGAGTCAGTCAGCTGCGTTTGCAACGATTGAAGAAAAATTGCGACGCAATACGCGTGAGGTTTTAGAAACAGCAAGGAACGATCAAATACTACCAAGAGAGGCATCATTGAAAATGGCACGTAAGCGTATTGATAGAGCAATGAGTTTTCGCCGTTTTAATTTATTTTAACTGGAGCAGTTTTTATTTTGGTTATTTATTAAAGGTATATAAATAATGTTTCGGATTCGCTTTCATGGTCGCGGTGGTCAAGGGATGAAGACAGCAAGCCGTATACTCGGTACAGCTTTTTTTATTTCTGGTTATGAAGTGCAAGACGCGCCACGTTATGGCGCCGAACGCCGTGGTGCGCCTATCTTTGCCTATGTACGTGCAGATAAATCTGCTGTTAACGAGCGCGGTATTATTAGTCATCCTGATCTTGTTGTTGTCTCTGACGATACATTAATGGGCATGCCGGCTGCCGGTGTTATGCAAGGTATTGATGAGCGTAGTGTCATACTTATTAATAGCCACGAAACAGCTGAGACATGGCAGCACCGTTTAAACACCCAGGCCAGGATTATTATCCTTCCAACCAAAGAAGATATAGAAGACCGTGCGGAGCTTCCCTATATTGGTAGCCAATGTGCAGCTGCTGCCGCAGCGTTAACGAACTGTATCTCTCGTGAAAATTTTATTAAAGCATTAACAGAAGAGCTCGAACATCTTGGTGATGAGATAGTTAAAAATAATCTGGATGTAGCCGTAAAGGCATTTGATGCAATGAGTGAGTATGATGGTGTTGTAAAACAAAGTGGTTTGCCATCGGCATCCGATTATGCAAAACCAGACTGGATTGAAATGCCGTTTGATAATGCAAGTATTTCTGCTCCTGCGATTCATGCCGGTATCACGAGCTTAGAAGTTCGCACTGGTTTGTGGCGTACCATGCGGCCAATTATTAACTATGAAAAGTGCAGCGGTTGCTGGTGGGTTTGTAGTACCTATTGCCCTGACGGTGCTATTAAAGTTCGGGACGATGGTATGCCTGATATTGATTATGATCACTGCAAAGGTTGTCTGGTATGCGTTGCACAATGTCCGCCGCATGCGATTGAATCTATTCCGGAACATGTTGCTAAAGAAAACGAAGAAACAGGAGCAAATGCATGACGCGCAAATTACTGACAGGTAACGGTGCAGCAGCATGGGGTGCGCGTTTAGCTAAAACGGATTATATACCTGCTTTTCCTATTACACCGCAGACAGAAATAATCGAGGACCTTTCTATCTGGATAGATAAAGGTGAAATGGATTCTAAAATGGTAACGCTTGAATCCGAACATTCAATGATTACCGCGGCAGGTGGTGCAGCTACTTCCGGTGTACGTGTATTTACTGCAACATCAAGCCAAGGTTTATTACACGGAATGGAGATGGTGTATACCGTAGCGGGTTGGCGAGCACCTTTTGTAATGATTAACGTATCGCGCGGTTTATCGTCACCCCTTACGTTAGAGTCTGATCATAATGATATTATGGCTGCGCGTGACAGCGGTTTTATTCAAATACATTGTGCTACGTGTCAGGAAATAACAGACAGCGTGCTAATGGCATATCGATTAGCCGAACACAAAGATGTGCGTGTTCCTGCCATTGTTAACTTGGATGGGTTTTATCTTTCTTTTACGCGTGAACCGGTTGACTTGCCTGATGCAGATAAAGCCGCTGCTTTTGTTGGCGAATTTGATCCTGGAAATTTACAGTTTAAAAGTAATGCACCATTAAGCCAGGCCATGGCCGTACTCGGCGGTGGACCTTACTCCTATTTTCGTTATGAAGCACACCTTGCAGTAGAACGAGTACTTGATGTATATGATGAGATGGCAGATGAGTTTGCAAATAGCTTTGGCAGACGCTATGAGCTTATCGACAGTTACCAAATGGATGATGCGGAATATGTATTTGTTATGCTGGGTTCATTCGCAACAAAAGCAAAAGATGCCGTTAACAGTTTACGCGAGGCTGGCTGGAAAGTCGGCTTAGCGCGTATCCGTGTGTTTCGCCCATTCCCTCGGGAACACATTCGCAAATTGTTAAAAGGACGAAAGGCCGTTGCCGTTATCGATCAAAATATTTCGATGGGTATGGGTGGTGTCTTGCACAGTGAATTCGCCAGCGCTCTGTATGGAATGAAAGACGCACCTGCAGTACTGGCAAGTTTTATTGGTGGTCTGGGCGGACGTGATATAAGCCAACAAGAATTTTTTGAAATGATCGATGAGCTCAAGCAGGCTTATGATAAAGGTACTTCACCGCCGCCACGTTTACTATATACACAAAATGAACTAACAGAAATGCGAAAATTACAGGCCATTGCGCAGGCGGAACATGCCGATATTCATCAGGCAAATAATGATTAAAGTGAGGTTAATAGTATGAGTACTCAGTCAATCGTTCACTTTCATCGAATGAAAGATATGCCATCGTCGCATTTGCTTGGAACCGGTACGCCAATGTGTGCTGGTTGTGGTGGGCTTGAAACATTGCATAACATGTATGACATACTTGGTGAAAAAACAGTATTTGTAAATGCTGCAGGCTGTATGACTTTGCTATCTGTTTATCCTTTTACTCCGTTTCGTGGAGGATGGCTTTATACATCAATGGGTTCAGCACCGGCAGGTGCGCAAGGCGTGCGTGATGCGATGGATATTTTAATTAAAAAGAAAAAAATGTCCGAACAGGAGAACATGGAGGTCGTCGTCGTAACGGGTGATGGTTCTGCCTATGGTATGGGGCTTTCATCAACTTCAGGTGCAATGGATCGACATCTCGATTTTATTTATCTATGTTATGACAACGAAGGGTATGGTAATACCGGGCAGCAATATTCTGCTGCAACCCCGCATGCAGCCATTACATCAACCAGCAAAGGTTCACATGGTTACCCGGGCTTTAAGAAAGATCTGTTTTCAATATGGGCTGCGCATCAGCCCAGTTATGTCGCAACAATTATTGCCGCTGAACCACTAGATCTTGCTAAAAAATTAGAAAAACTACAAACCATGAAAGGGCCACGTATGTTGATTTCATTGGCACCTTGTCCAACAGGTTGGGACTACGATCCAAAACTCAGTGTCGAGATAGGGCACCTTGCAGTGCAAACCGGTGTCTGGCCGTTAAAAGAATATATCGATGGCAAAGTAGTACACACCAAAATACCAAAACAACGTATACCTGTAGAAGAATATTTAAAACTTCAGGGTCGGTTCAGGCATTTGTTTAAACCAGAAAGAGATGAAGCAGGTATTGCTGAAATACAGGCACGTGTTGACAACTACTGGAATAATATTAATGAGTAATGTTTGTAGTTAAGCTGAAACTAGTCATAACGTAATGATAAAACAAACAACAAGTTATTTTCATCGTGGCGGCGAAACACCTTTACTCGGTCAAACAATACCAGAACACTTCCAGACAATAGTTAAACAGTTTCCTGAACAGGAAGCTGTGGTATCAATCCCTCAAAATCGACGCTTAAACTATCATAAATTTTCAGAAGAGATTGATGAGCTAGCCAGAGGATTAATCGGCCTTGGTTTTAAGCATGGTGATCGTATTGGCGTGTGGTCTACGAATAATATTGAGTGGTTACTGATACAAATGGCAACGGCAAGGATAGGCGCTATTCTTGTTAATATTAATCCTGCCTACCGACCGAAAGAGCTTGCTTACTCATTGGAACGATCTGAAGTACAGGGTTTGTTTGTTATTCCTTCCTTTCGTAGCAGTGACTACATCGGAATGTTGCTGGATTTGATCCCCGAGCTGCAAAATAACAATACAGAATTAGCATCAAAGGCTTTGCCCAACTTACATCGCATCATTGTGTATAACCCTGATGATCCATTACATACAGAAACACCAGCCGCGGGGTTTACCAGTTGGCAGGAAGTTATTCATACAGCTGAAACGGTCAGTGAGAAAGAGTTAGAAAAGATTAGTTCTACCTTAGATCGTGACGATGTCATCAATATCCAATATACATCGGGAACAACAGGCTTCCCCAAAGCCGTCATGTTGACCCATCATAATATTTTAAACAACGCATGGTTCTCTGCACAGGCTATGCATTTTACCGAGCAGGACAGACTGGTAGTACCGGTACCGTTTTATCATTGTTTTGGTATGGTGCTGGCTAATTTGCTGTGTTTCTCCGTGGGTGCATGTGTGGTCATTAGTAGTGAACACTTTGATGCTGAAAAAGTGCTTGATGCAGTAGCAAAAGAAAAGTGTACGGCCATACATGGTGTGCCGACCATGTTTATCGCACAACTGGAGCATGAAAAATTTTCATCGTTTGATTTATCAAGTTTACGCACCGGCATTATGGCAGGCGCGCCCTGTCCACCGGAATTAATGAAACGCGTCATAAACGATATGCACTGTAAAGAAATTTTAATTGGCTATGGTGAAACAGAAGCTTCACCCCTCACGCATTTAACAACAAGAGATGACAGTTTTGAACGGCGTATTAATACGGTGGGACATAATTTACCGCATCAGGAAGTGAAAATAGTGAATACCGAAACAGGCGCAACGGTGCCATTAGGCGAAATAGGCGAAATATGTTTTCGTGGTTATCACATTATGCGTGGATATTATGGTCAGGCAGAAAAAACAGCTGAAACAGTCAATGAGGCAGGTTGGTTATTCTCTGGTGATCTTGGCACCATGGATGAGCATGGCTATGTAAAAATAACCGGTCGTCGTAAAGAAATGATTATTCGTGGCGGTGAAAACATTTACCCACGCGAGATAGAAGATTTTATCTTTACCCATCCAAAGGTTGCAGAAGTTGCTGTATTTGGAGTACCCGATGACTTTTACGGCGAACAAATTGCCGCATGGGTCGAGCTGCATAGTGGTGAATCACTCACAGAAGATGAGTTAAAAGAATTTTGTAAAGACGAAATAGCACACTTTAAAATTCCAGAATATATTCGTTTTGTAGAAGCCTTCCCTATGACTGTAACAGGCAAACTACAAAAATTTAAGATGCGAGAAGAAATGATTAAAGTGTTAGAAAATAGTTCTGTCTAGCGTTTGTATCTGGCAATTTCATCAACCAGTTTTTCTGATATTTGAACAATTAGCTTGCTGGTACCTCCGCGAAAAATTCCGCCTGATGTTTTGTTTTTTGCGCCAAAGCGGTATGTGCCGACAGATTCACCGGTAGTAGTATCAGACAATTCTGCTAGTATTTTTATGTGCGAATTACCAGAAAATATACCAAAGAAAAAACTCATGGTTGCATGTCTATAGTTAAGTTCTTCTATTACTAAATCAATTGACAACGAATCTTTACCGTAATTTTCAGGTTTATTTCCAAGTACTTTGGTAAACATATCCTCGTCTTTTAAGTCCTCGATAAATTGCCTTTTAAGTGCATCTCTTGTTGGATTGAATCCGTGAACCTTTTCAATGGAATTATTTTTACCCTTTACATGAACATGTACCGTATTATATTGTGAAAGGTTTGTATTAATAGCTTGTACTTTCTGCAACAAAGGTTTAGGAGTACAGCTTACCGTTAGTAATAATAAGATCCCGTATTTAAAAAAGCGTTGCATATCTTCCCCATAGAGTGATGACTTGAAGGTTGCAATATATTTCCAGGCAATCATTTAATTCAAAGTTGTTTGTTATACCGTGGAAATAATTATATCTAAACTACTTTATAATACTAACAATATACAGCAGGACTATAGCGCCAACGGTTGCAGTGATAATGGCTCCAATTATACCTCCAGCGGCAATACCTAAAAGGCCAAATAAAAATCCACCTAAAAAAGCGCCAACAATACCGACTACTATATTGCCAATAAGTCCAAAGCCTTTGCCCTTAAATATTTTACCGGCCAGCCACCCTGCTATAGCGCCAATAATTAAAATCATAACCAGACTATTTGCATCCATAATTATTCTCCGATGTTATTTTTTATATAAATAAAGGCCAATAATAAAACTTATTGCTGCACCAATATAAGTAAGCATTACTTTATCTGTAAATGATCCGGTTAAAGTTTTTGAAAGTTGTGAACCCAGAGAGCCTGACATTTGGTATGCCCAAATAGCAATGCCGAGTCCTAGTACCATCAAGGCAATGCTAACGAGTTTATTGCCAAGAATTTTCTTAGCCATAATGAGAATCTCCTTATATTTATAATTATTTAATATCTTTTTAATATTATGTTTATCATAAATAGTAACATTAAACGAATTGATGTTCTTTACAAATTAATCTGAAGTGAACAAAATATATTCAGAGTGTTTTGTTTTTTATAATTTTTCTGACTTCTGCCAGGTGACGCCTGCTGACTTCCAGTTTTTTATCCATGTCTTTTAAGCAAAGCCAGTGCGAACCTTCTTTGTCTTTTTCAAGTCCCAGAATAAATTCCTCTGCAATAAGTGCATTACGATGAATACGAGTAAAGATATTAGACAGAGTTTCCTCGAGTGATTTTAAAGAGTCTTCGATAAGGACTTCACTTTGTTCATTATTTTCTACAAAACCAACTGATACATATTTCTGGTCAGCCTGGAAATATCGAATAGTTTCAATAGGAATAAGTTGTATATTCCCTTTAATTCTTGCGCTTATAAAACTAGGTTGATTAGCTTCAGGCGTGTCTTGTTGAACAGACTGCAATTGAGCACGGGTTATTTTGCTCGCCGCATTAAGGCTATCAAAAAGTTTTTTCTTTTTTATAGGCTTTAGTAAGTAACCTACTGCATGATTATCGAAAGCACTTAAAGCATATTGGTCATATGCTGTTGTAAATATAATAGCGGGGGGTGTTTCGAGCTTCGAAATATGTTGTGCAGCTTCTAGGCCGTCCATGCATGGCATACGAATATCGAGCAAAATAATATCAGGCTGTAGCTCGGGAATTAATTCTAAAACCTGTTTGCCATGCTGTGCTTCACCGACAACGTCGAAGTTGTTTAACTCTTCGCAAAGGCTTTTAAGCCGTTCGCGCGCGAGTGGCTCATCATCTGCGATCAGGATCTTCATAATGAGTAATATACGGGAATTGAAGTGATACAGTAAAGGTTGAATTAATCTGGCTTATTTCTATGTTGGCCTTATTGTTATAAAAGCTTTGTAAACGTTGCTTTATATTATCTAAAGCCATCTGGTTGCCATGCTGTATATTGCTATTGCTTACCGGGTTGCTGATTAAAATTGAAATTGTTTTTTGTAGTAATTTATTTTTGAATACTTTGCCTGTGACTGTAATAGTGCCACCATCAGCAAGTGGCTCAATACCGTGATAGATTGCATTCTCTAGCAGGGGTTGTAACGTTAATGGTGGTAGTAAGGCATCTTCTGGTAATTTATCAATTTGCCAGTCGATTTTCATGCGTTCACCCAGTCGCAGTGATTCAATTTCAGTATAACGTTGACATAGATTGCACTCTTCCTTAAGCGTGTGCGGCTGTTCATTATCACGCAAGCTTATACGAAAAAGATCAGATAAATTCTCAACGGCTGATTCTGCTTGTTCTGGTTTGCTTCTGGTTAAACTTGCAATAGTATTTAGGCTGTTAAATAAAAAGTGTGGATGGATGCGAGCCTGTAAAGCGGCATAGCGTGCTTTTGATTCGGCTGTAACTTTAAGTTTCCATTGGTGCTGTATATAAAAGTATCTTAAAACTGGGCCACTGATGACAGCGCCTATAAATAGGTTATGGACTAAAAAGCTGAGCCGGCTTTGATTAATATATTCCCATGCAGGAACAGCCAGGGCAAAATAGGTTATTTCGCTAATGATATAGATAATAATTAATATAATCATGTAGCTTAAGAAGCCAGCAAAGGCATCGGTAAAGCGACCCAGGCTATTTCGTAATACACAAAGCACGGCACAACTGGTTAGTGCACACCATTGTATAAACAGGGAAACAAGACTGAGTTGCAGCCAGTTAATAGTCAAGTTGCGATTTGGGTTTATAACGAGTACAAAAGCAAAAAGTTGCGCAATAATAATAACGGCAAAAACCAGCCGAATCGTACAGAGATCGGGTAGAAAGACAGACTGATTATTGTCACGCTTGAGTCGTTGTGTGAATTTGCTCATTGTTTAAAGTGTACTAAACAATGTGCAATTCGTCTTGGTTATGATGCTTAAGATATTGATATGAAAGGCAGGATTTTGCTTAAATCGTGATATAATTTCGCCAAATTCTACACAAGGCAACAAAATGAGCGATCAAAATAAACCAGATAATAATTCGGACAAGCCCTGGGCCGGGCGATTTACTGAACCGACGGATGCCTTTGTTGAGGCATTTACGGCATCTGTTGGCTTTGATCAGCGTATGTACAAGCAGGATATTCAGGGTTCGATCGCGCATGCGCAAATGTTGGCGCATGTTGGTGTGCTAACTGAAACTGAAGCCACACAAATTATTGATGGCCTGAAAGAAATTGAATCTGAAATCACTCAGGGTAAGTTCAACTGGTCAGTGACGTTGGAAGATGTTCACATGAATATCGAGTCGGCCTTAACCAAGAAAATTGGAGACGTTGGAAAAAAACTGCATACCGGCCGCTCTCGAAATGACCAGGTTGCCACAGATGTGCGTTTATACCTGAGAGAAGAAATTGATTTAATTCAGGATGAATTGTCTCGCTTGTTAAAAGGTATGCTTGATAAAGCCGAAGCTGAATGTGAAACAATTATGCCGGGCTTTACCCATTTGCAAATCGCTCAGCCGGTTACATTTGGCCATCATGTGCTGGCCTGGGCTGAAATGTTTGCGCGTGACTCAGAAAGATTAAACGATTGCAGAAAAAGAGTGAATGTTATGCCTTTGGGGGCAGCGGCGCTTGCGGGTACAACTTACCCAATTGACAGAAACTTTACTGCAGAAAAACTTGGCTTTGACAAGCCATGTGCAAATTCACTGGATGCAGTCAGTGATCGTGATTTTGTTATTGAGTTTATTTCTGCAGCATCGTTAATGATGATGCACATGTCGCGTATTGCAGAAGAATTAGTACTTTGGAGTTCGTCTTTGGTTAACTTTATCGAACTGTCTGATAGTTTCTGTACAGGCTCAAGTATAATGCCGCAAAAGAAGAATCCGGATGTACCGGAACTGGTGCGTGGTAAAACCGGGCGAGTGTATGGTCATTTAATGAATATGCTTACGCTAATGAAAAGTCAGCCGCTTGCATACAATAAAGATAATCAGGAAGACAAAGAACCATTATTCGATACTATCGACAACTTAAAAGGTAGTCTAAAAATATACGCAGATATGTTGCCACATATAACTGTTAACAAACAGTCTATGTATGATGCAGCAAGCAAAGGTTTTTCGACGGCAACGGACCTGGCCGATTATCTTGTACGAAACGGCGTACCATTCAGAGATGCGCATGAGGTTGTTGGAAAAGCTGTACGTTTAGGTGTTGAGCAAGGCAAGGACTTATCTGAACTAAAACTGGAAGAGCTACAGTCTTTTAGTGATGCGATTAAAGATGATGTCTTTGACGTTTTAACAGTGGAAGGTTCAGTTGCTGCACGTGATCATATTGGTGGTACTGCACCAAAGCAGGTTAAAGCAGCAGTCAAAGCATTACATAAACGTATTATTTAACTTAGCATTAATACCACTATTGCAGGTGTTTGCTGTAGCTTTTATTGGCAAACACCTGGGGTTCCAGAACATACGTTTACTGCAGACTCACAAACAGTGCCGCATGGCTCGCCAGTTGTTGAATTTTTTTTAGTCCAGCATTTTTGTTGCTTTTTAAATGTACTGCCATCTGGATTTGTGCAGCTAATAGTTATAACTTGTACGGATGCTCCCAGACACAGGCATTGGCTTGTTGTGCTATTGGAGCTTACCTGAACTTCATTTTCTGAAACGGCTTTAGTCGAAACTATTGCAAGTAATAGTAGTGATAAGGTGTAAGTAATAAGTTTCATTGTAAAGAATGCCTGTTATGTCTATAAAATTAACTTTGAGGTAAGGAAGTATTATGGCAGCCAATAAGGCTTATCCAAATTGAAGAGCTGTTATTTGAAACCTTGGTACTACGTTTAAAGTGTAAAATACAAACACTCGTTTTTTCAGGGTTATAGATATAATGCGTAGTTTGAGCATAACGATTTGTTGTTGTTTTAAATTCCCTTCCATTGGTTACAGCAACAGTATATCGACTAGGCTTGTAGGCACCAAGACCAAAAGCGCTTACTAAATATTTGGTACCCCACTGAGTTGAAGACCATACACTTTCATTGATAGTTTTTATGCCACTTGTTGTTTGTAAAAAACCAGTGATTAGAGCAGGACTTAGTTTAGGATTAGTTATAATCTTAAATGTCATGCTTTCCTGAGAAATTACTGACATTGGTAACAATAGTGTAAAAATGATTGAAATAATTATGTTTTTTTTCATTGTTATATGCCCTGTTTTGATGAATATATCTTGTATTGCTTTAAATATAGATTTTTTCTTCTGAATTTAGTTGTTTTTACTTCTGGTTGGTAACGCATCGTATTTAATTAAATTGTCTGCATTTTCATACCAAGGTGCTTTATTTGCGTAATAAATATTATGCATCGGCTTAACATCAGGATCATCATTTAACGTTCCGGTGGGAACAATATAGGCTTTACCGCTTTTTGTTTGCCAGGGTAAAGATGAACCGCATTTTTTACAGAATGAAGTCGCGAAATGCTTTGCTTCGGGTAGCTCAAATCGGCCTACTGATTCTTTACCTGTTAACCATTCAAATTGTTCAGGATCAATAATAATATTGGATGCATGTGCAGAGCCAGTAACTTTCTGGCAACGTGAACAGTGACAATATTGAAATACTTTTACAGGTCCTGAGTATTGGTAAGTAACTTCACCGCATAAGCAACTGCCTTTTTTAGGGGTATCGTCCATAGAATTTACTCCGGTTAATTATTTGAATTACTGCGTTCAAGTGTAAGAGGTACCTTTTTATATTTTTTGTCATGTTCATTATACATAATGAGCGTACTGGGTAGCTTGCTTCTATCACTTGTATTCCATTCAGAAATGGAAAAACCGTAAGTGTGTTTATTTTGTTTAAATTTTACAAACAAAATCTTCCGCGCATAACTCACAGCATTGGTTCTCGATCTTCTCTTTCTTCCATCATTATAATGGCGCTCTAATATAGCGTGCTTACTTTTAATGATGGTGAGTTGTTGTTTAATGCCATTTACCTCAAACCATTGCGATACCCATTTATTATCATCGGGTTGTTCAGCAGCATAGAGCTGGGTGCTTATAAGCAGTAAAAGGGGGAGTAAATATTTCATTATTTATAACATTATTATTCTTACAATTATTATTTAATTTGGATAGTATCAGTTTTAATTAGTAAATCGTATAGGGAGTAGCGTATGAAAGCTGTGGGTTATAAAAAATCACTACCTATAAGTGAGCCAGAGGCTTTGCTGGATGTCGATATTGCTAAGCCGATAGCAACTGGTCATGACATTCTGGTTAATATTAAAGCTATTTCGGTTAATCCGGTTGACACAAAAGTGCGTAAACGTGCAGAGCCAGAAGAGGGTGATATAAAAATACTGGGATGGGACGCGGTAGGATTAGTTCAAGAAGTCGGTGACAAAGTTACCCTGTTTAAAAAAGGGGACGAAGTCTGGTATGCCGGTGCGGTTAATCGGCAGGGTACTAATGCAGAATACCATGTTGTAGATGAACGCATCGTAAGCAAAAAACCAGATTCGTTAGATAATGCCAATGCAGCTGCTTTACCGTTAACCAGCATTACCGCATGGGAAATTCTATTTGATCGCCTTGCCATTAAGCGTGGTACCGAAAAAACCAGGGATGTTTTACTTATAATAGGTGCAGCAGGTGGTGTTGGTTCTATTCTTACCCAGCTTGCGAGCAAGCTAACCGGTGCAACGGTGATAGGTACCGCGTCACGTAAAGAGTCTATACAGTGGGTAAAAAATAATGGTGCAGATTATGTCATTGATCATAAAAAACCGTTTGTTGATGAATTAAAACAAATCGGTATTGATAACGTAACACATGTTGCCAGCCTGATACGTTCAGATCTACATTTACAACAAACAGTTGAAGTAATGAAGCCATTCGGAAAAATAGCAATGATAGATGACCCCGGTGCCATCGATTTTACGCAGCTTAAAACGAAAAGTATTTCATTGCACTGGGAGCTTATGTTTACCCGCTCATTGTTTCAAACAGACGATATGATTGAACAACATAATCTGTTAGAAGAAGTTGCCAGGCTGGTTGATAGTGGTGTAATTAAAACAACAGTGAAACAAAATTTTGGAATAATAAATGCTGAAAATCTAAAATGGGCACATAGCCTGCTTGAATCGGGTAAGGCGAGAGGTAAGATTGTTTTAGAAGGTTTTTAAAGCTTTGTTAGTATTATTGTTTTTATCAGGTAAAACTTATGCTATGCGCATGTATAGTGCGTTTGTCTTCTGGTGGCAATTGTCTGTAGTCAAAACGATAAATAGCATCTAAATAGTGCCCCGGGTTTTTGGGAGCAGGAAAGGTCAGCCCTTCAAACTCCATCGTAGTTAGTGGAAGCACTTCTGCAATATCAAACCAGGCTGATATATCTGGCATTTCACCGCCATATATGATTTTTGTATTATTGTTTTCCCAGCCCTGATGTTTTTTCTTTAAAGACGTAACTAAATCTTTTCTTGCTTCAGGGTCATTTATGCCGTCAGGATTATGAAGGCTTACAGAAGCGACGCTTCTTATTTTTTTAAACGTGTTGTCATACAGTTTTTTATTTGCATCGGTAATTTCAATTGTGAGCATAGGGAAAATATCGATAAACACACCTTGATGGTAATTTACCTGTTTATCTTTTTCATGAAACTCAACAATACTGGCTTTATTTGAGCGTAGCTTGGTGAAATCAAGATTAAAGTTTTTATCGGTTTGAGATGTTTGAAAAAAAATTTCGCTGGAGAGTTCACTTTCAGCTATTTTCAGGAATTTATTATAATCCTCGACGGGCATCGATATATCAATATCATCATCCCATGGAATAAAACCCTGGTGACGTACTGCACCTAATAATGTACCAGAATCTAACCAGTATTGTAATTGATGTTTTTTACATATTGCATCAAACTCAATCAGCATATCGAGCATTATCAATTGAGCTTTACGTAGAATTTCAGGTTTTATCATTATATTTTATGTGTACAAGAATCGTTAGGTAGGGCATTAATAATTAGGCAGAACTGATTAGAATTTATAATTAACTACTTGTATAGGATAATAAAAGAATTTTAAAGAAAATTAAACAACTATAGAGTTCTATATCGTTTAGGATTTAATGTGACTTTCCAGCGCACTGTTCTGTAGCGATTTGTTCCACTTAATTATCTGTAAATTGCCTTGTTTGTCTTCTACCAGTGCACTACAGGATTCTACCCAGTCTCCACAGTTAGCATATCGAATGCCATCAATTTCTTTTAGTTCAGGGTGGTGGATGTGCCCACAAATGACACCATCCAGATCACGCTTCTTGCATTCATTAGCCAGCGTTATCTCATAATTCGAAATGATGCTGAACGCATTTCTGACTTTATTCTTCAGGTAAGATGAGAGTGACCAATGCTTCATTCCAAGAATGCTGCGAGCACGGTTAAACCAGACATTAAGCTTGAGCATGGAATCATAGGCGACATCACCAATAACCACCAGCCACTTCTTGTTAAAGACGACGGCGTCATATGCATCACCATGAATTAACCAGTATTGTTTGCCGTCAGGTGAACGGTGAATATACTCGTCAACGAGATGAATATTTCCAAATGACATGTTCGAATAGCGGCGCAGGAACTCATCGTGGTTCCCGGTAATATAGACTATCTTAGTGCCTCGTTTTGAGCGGGTTAGTATACGTCTTATGACGTTAACATGCTCTTGCGGCCAGTAGGCACGTTTTTTCATGCGCCAGCCATCGATAATATCGCCAACAAGGTAGAGCGTGTCGCAACTATTATATTTAAGAAAATTGCAAAGCTGGTCAGCCTTAGCACTTGATGTACCAAGATGCACATCAGAAATCCAGATACTACGATGGTGTTTGCGCTCTGTTGAATGAAGTGGTGGCTCATCACAAGCAGGATCACTCATCCACTCTGGCGTAAAGTGGAACGGTAATGTATCGAAAAAAATTGGGCCAGGTTCAAGTACATTCATAGAAATAACGGTTTCTGTGCTCTGATAAAAACATTTCAGAATGGCATCAACATACTTCTATGTTGATAGTAATATTCTGATACAGACTAGATGTTATTTGTGACGCTTTTATGTCTTAATTGTTACAGTCGCGTGACGTGTATTAACAGATAAGGATTAAACTCAAGAAAGGTATAACAAAGGTTTGCAGTTGTGAATTTTTCAGGTATATATTTAACCTCGTGCTACACCATAATAATCATATAACGCATTAATGAGTATATCGGTGTACTCACAGGTCATTTCACCCATATGTGAAACTCTAAAAATAAGATCACGTTCAGCACCACCATTAGGACAAATCATAATCTTATAGTTTTTTTCCAGATCATTAACGATATCTATTGCAGACTTTCCATCAGTAGGTGTGAGCGCAGTCAATGCATTTGGCATATATGGGGTACATTCCTTTAAAGGTAAATTTTTTATGCTTTGCCTGAAATAGTTGGCCACTTCTTTTGCATTAGCAATACTTTGAGCAAGCCCGCCACGGCTTTTTATCTGCTGAAGTCTTGCTTCGAGTTGCAACATAATCGTTACTGCAGGGGTGTAAGGTGTTTGCCCTCTTTCACCATTTTTTAAATAGTCTTTAAAATTAAAATATAAAGAACTTATATCAAGTAATTTACTTTGAGCTTTAGGACTGAGTATTATCATGGTAAGGCCGGGCGGCAAAGCCAGACCTTTTTGGGAGCTAGCAATAACAACATCGATATTGGATTGCTGCATATCGAGTGGATCTGTCAGCAACATCGAAATAGCATCAACGATATAGAGCAAGTTGTTCTTAGCCGCATAGTCACCCATTGCATTAAGGTTATAAAGCAGCCCAATAGATGTTTCATGCCCATTAACCACTAATGCAGTATAAGAATCATTAGGTGCTAAAGTTTCAATGTCACTCAGGTTAGTATTTTTAACTTTGAAATTGGTATGTGGTACGGTGTGTGTGGCACAAATCTCTACAAATCGCGCACCAAATCCTCCGCCATTAACGACTAATGCATTATCATTTTCATTCAGTAAATTCATCACAGCTGCTTCCATACCAGCTGTACCCGATGCAGTTAAAAAAATAACTTTAGAACCTTCCGGTGCATTGGCTATTTCCAGAAGATCTTTTTCGCAAGCAAAGGTTACTTCTGAGAACTCACTGTTTCTAAAGTAGGGCGTTTGTTTTGCACCAATCTCTAAAATTTCGTCAGACATTTTTACAGGGCCGGGGGTAAAAATAGCGTAGTCTTCATAAATCATTTTGCTGTATTACCCTGTTCTTTTAATTTTCTTTCATTGTATTCTAAAAGGACTCGATTAATACGGATCATGTCTTTAGGCGATAACATACTGGATTTACGCTCCCCCCTTTGTATAAGCGAAGCAAATTCCGCAATCATATAGCGTAGCCCACAGCCTTCAAATTCGTAACTATAGGTCTGACTTTTATGATGATCTTCAAAACGCACATGAAACTTCCTGGTTACCCACCAGGGTGCGGGAATATAAATATAACCTTTTGTTCCCGAAATAACCGCATCACCTTCTGATTTAATGCCCGTTGCGACGTTAGAAATACCAATCGCACCGCCCTTATGTTTACTGATAATTAAATTGGAGACATCATAACCTTCCGTACCCTGATCAAAAAATGTGATGTCTTTACTTTCACCTAAAATTTTATTAACGAGTAACGAAGGGTAAGAAGATAAAACATTGGTCGCACCCTGCGCCATAAAAGTATCGGGGTAATCTTTTTCCATACAAAGGCAAGTACGTGTTGCGCGTACTTCTTTAATTTCACCGATAATGCCTTTATCCAGCTCAGTTAATAATTGGTTAAAGGCAGGTAAAAAAGCTGTTTTAAGTGCAGACAGTAGTAAAACCTTTTCTTTTTTTGCTAAGGAAAGTAATTCCTTTAATTCGCTTTTATGCAAAGCTAACGGGTTTTCACACAACACGTGTTTTCCTGCAAGTAACGCTTTTTTTATAAGTGGGTAATGTTTTTCTAGCGCCGTATCAATATAAACAGCAGCAATGCTGGTATCTAAAAACTCATCGTAATTGTCATGGCCATATCGAATGCTCTCACTTTTTTTTGTATATTCCTTTAATGCGGGTAAGTCTGGTGAATAAATACGATTAACCTTAAGGTTAGGTACATGCATAGCTTCATCAATAAAGGCAGTGGTATCACGACCAAGGCCAACAACGCCTAATTTAATCAGGTCGAAGCTATCTCTTCTGAGTAAAGTACTGGAAATACCTTTTGTGCGTGGTAGGTATTCAACTTGAGTGTATTCATTCAGGTAGTCGAAAGTGCCTTCCCAGTCATCACCAATAGCAAAAATATCAACCTGATATTTCACCATATCCTCAGCTTTTTGCTTTTTATGCTTTTCTATAATGACTTTATCAACAAAATCTAGCTTTTTGATGACACTGGCACGTTTTTCTGTGCTTTCAATCACATTTAATTTGCCACGAGAGCGGTCATAGTTTTCGTCTGTAACACCGACAATCAGGTAGTTACCTAACGCCTTGGCTCGTTCTAGAAGTCGGAGGTGGCCTTGATGAAACATGTCAAATGTTCCATAAGTGATAATGGTTTTTGCAGTACTGATACTTTATTCCGTATACCTGTGGATGATATACCGCATTATACAATATTAAAACTGCTCATTAAATGGCAATTATATCTGCGTATATACTGAGTTTTCTGGATATGCATTTTATTCGGCTAATAAATAGGTAATATTCTTGCCAGGTTAAGATATAGCTTTTTTGGCTAATTTTGATTTATGCAAGCACGGCTTGAAAACATTGCGTCTATTTTAGATTTATTTTGTTAATAGAAATTTATTTTCGATGGGGATAAATTTTGATGCCACTTTGATTAATGCGTTGGCGGTATACTGAGGAACACCGTAGACCTCAACTGGAATGTTATAATCCGTTTTAATTTTTGATACCAGCAAGTCGAAATCACCATCCCCGGAAGCCAATACCACTAAATCTGCCCCTTTCGCGTATTCCATGGCATCAAGGGTTATGCCAACATCCCAGTCACCCTTGGACGAACCATCGGATCTTTGTATATATGGCTTGAGCTTTACCTCGAATCCGATAGCTCTGAGAATATTTTGAAATTGCCTTTGTTTTTCATCACCGCGATCAGTGGTATATGCAATGGCTTTAATGACATCTCGATTTTTTGAGACTTCTGCCCAGAATTCGTTATAGTCAAAATTGCATTGATGAGCTTGCTTTGTTGTGTAGTAAATATTCTGAACATCAACAAGTATAATAACTTTTTCCATATGCTTAACGCCGAGTTAAGGGGCGCGACGTCAGGAGCGTCCCAATGAGCAAAGCGAATGGTTTTGAACGCCTTGTATGATTCATTCCAATACATAATTTGATAAAGTCAGGCCCATAACCTGGGTCAAACAGGTTATCAGTGTGGCAGCCCGGTTGAGCGCCGGTA
>Ga0316207_10002357_pt1 | contig 19659 bp, 22 predicted proteins | sample 6weekpyrite_MG_FD_204943 | JGI IMG/M metagenome (GOLD analysis project Ga0316207, IMG submission 204943) | Microbial mat bacterial communities from mineral coupon in-situ incubated in ocean water Damariscotta River, Maine, United States -... | ecosystem: Environmental > Aquatic > Marine >...
GGTCTTGATCATGGGTCCATCAGGTTCCGGTAAAACGACCCTGTTGTCCATGTTGGGAACTTTACTGGCCCCGTCAAGTGGTGACATAACAATAGATGGTTCGGATACAGCGCTGCTTGATGAGGCTAGCATGGCGGCCCTGCGCGCACATAAAATTGGCTTTATATTTCAGTCATTTAACCTGCTTGAGGCGTTGACGGTTGAAGAGAACATTCTTTTCCCGGCCCGTTTGAGTAACGGTGGTATTCGTGCTGCCAGTAACCGCCTGAACAGTATTCTGAGCCGGTTGGGACTCGAGGAAAGACGCCATGCACTACCAAATACCTTGTCGGGTGGAGAGAAGCAACGTGTGGCAATTGGTCGCGCCCTGATAAACCAGCCTCCGATAATTCTTGCCGATGAGCCAACCGGTAACCTCGACTCGCACATGGGCCAGGAAGTGATGATGATACTTCATAGTATTGCCAGGGATGAAAACTGTGCAGTATTAATGGTGACCCATGATCCCCGCGTCGAGGAAATAGCTGACCGTATCTTATGGCTAGAGGACGGGATGTTGCGTGACCGGAAATCTGAGCAGCATGACTGGGTTCAGGATCCTGTATGCGGGATGCGGGTTGATGCATGGACGGCGACTATGGCCACAGAATACAAGGGTAAAAAATACGTGTTTTGCTCAGATACTTGCCTGGATAGTTTTAAGAAGGAACCTGGCAGGTATGTTTAACCTGTTGCAGTAAGTATAATGGCTATATATTCGTTTTAGTTTTAGACAGGAGAAGGTTATGTACGGTTTTACAGTATCAGTATCAGACAGTTTTGAAGATGCGATCACACGCGTCACGGAAGAGTTATCAAAGGAAGGTTTTGGTGTGCTGACCGAGATCGACGTCAAGGCAACCCTGAAGAAGAAACTCAACATCGACAAGCGGCCGTACACGATCCTCGGCGCCTGCAACCCGGTCCTCGCTAACCAGGCGATTGATGCAGAGCCTGATATCGGTCTGCTGTTGCCCTGTAACGTGCTCGTGCGTGAAGAGGAAGACGGTTCAGTCACAGTGGCGTTCATGGACCCGAGTGCCGTACTGCAGCTCGTTGAGCAGGAAGGCATAGCCGGTCTGGCTGGTCAGGTTAAAGAAAAACTCGAACGCGTTCGCGACGCTCTGAAATAAGTCATGGCCGAAATAGTTTTAGATGTTTCCAATATGAAATGCGCTGGTTGCGTATCGGCTGTAGAGCAGGTACTACTGGGCGTTACCGGGGTAGAGTCTGCATCGGTTAGTCTTGATGATGCTCACGCAGTCGTTACCGGTTCTGCAGATATTGACTTACTCGTAAAGGCTTCAACGGATGCTGGGTTCCCGGCGACGCCAAAATAAATCACCATGAATGAGAACGGCCCCATACGCTTATCCATCGGAGGGATGAGCTGTGCGGGCTGTGTCGCGTCTGTTGAAAAGTCCTTGCAGGCTGTTCCAGATGTGATATCAGCTGCGGTAAATTTTGCTGAACATACTGCCGAGGTTCGTGGCAGTGTCGATGCCGGCTACGAAGCGGCCCAGAGAGCATTGAGGACAAGCAGGCTGCTGAGCTCGCACAGTTCCGTGCATTGTTAATCAAAAGTGGTGTGGCCATGGCAATTGGTGCACCACTGTTTGTTTCTGGTTTGTTATCGGTGTAATCAGTTTGTTTATACTCGTCTATTCAGGCGGCAGTTTCTTTACCGGTGCATGGAAGTCTCTGAAGAACCGTAGTGCCAATATGGATACCCTGATTGCACTCGGCACAGGCAGTGCCTGGTGTTTCTCGATGTTAATCACGGTATGGCCTGATGCCGTGCCACCCTCTGCACAACATGTTTATTTTGAAGCAGCCGTCATCATTATCGCGTTTATCAATTTTGGTTCAGCGCTTGAGATGTGCGCCCGTGGCAAGACCTCCGAGGCGATTCAGCGCCTGATTGGTTTACAGGCAAAAACAGCGCGCGTGATCCGGGATGGCCGGGAAGTCGATGTTCCAATTGAAGAGGTTGGTCTGGGCGAAACGTTGCGTGTTCGTCCTGGTGAGAAACTCCCTGTTGACGGTTTAATCATTGATGGTCATTCGACAGTTGATGAATTCATGCTGACAGGCGAACCCGTGCCCGTTCAGAAGCAAACAGGTGACGAGGCAGTCGGTGGCACACTCAACAAGCAGGGCAGCTTCCTCATGAAGGCAACCAATATCGGCAGTGATACGATGTTGGCGAAGATCATCGACATGGTGTGCACTGCACAAAAAAATCGCGGCCGTGTTTGTACCTGTGGTTATAGTGATAGCCATTATTACCTGCATCACCTGGTACATGGTCGGGCCGGAACCGAAGGTCAGTTACATGTTGCTGACGACCATGACCGTGCTGATTATCGTCTGTCCCTGTGCGCGAGGTCTTGCAACGCCTATTTCAATTATGGTGGGTGTCGGCAAGGCTGCGGAATATGGCATCCTGATCCGTAACGGTGATGCACTGCAACAGGCAGGTCGTCTGACAACAGTCGTGCTGGATAAAACCGGCACGATTACACAAGGCCATCCATCCGTAACCGGGATCGTCGCAGGACGTAGTTTCAGTGACAATGAATTGCTCACACTGGCGGCCAGTGTTGAGCAGGGTTCTGAACACCCACTGGGCGAAGCTATAGTCGAATCGGCAAAAGACAAGTCAATTGTGTTTCGCGACATCGAAAACTTCGATGCTATGGCCGGTCACGGTGTCAGTGCACAGTTTGATGGTCAGCATGTGTTGTTCGGCAATGCTCGTTTGATGTCGTTAAACAACATCGATACGGGAGCCTTCCTGGTTATTACCAGTGAAATGGCCGTCCAGGCCCAAATACACATGTTTATTGCCGTTGATGGCGAGGTCACCGGGATTATAGCGGCCAGTGACCCGGTTAAAGAAGCTTCGAAAGAAGCTATAGCTGTATTGCGTAAGACCGGCATCAAGGTTGTCATGCTGACGGGAGATAACGCTGCCACGACCGAGGCCGTAGCAAAACAGATTGGCGTGGATGACTTTATCGCCGAGGTGTTACCGCAGGACAAGTCTGTCGAGGTCGAAAAACTGCAACAGCAAGGCGTGACTGTTGGAATGGTTGGTGATGGAATTAACGATGCGCCAGCACTGGCCCAGGCGGACGTCGGGTTTGCGATGGGCGGCGGTACAGACGTGGCGATTGAAAGTGCCGATGTGACCTTGATACGCGGTTCGCTGTTCAGTGTCAGTGATTCGATTACGATATCCCGCGCCGCGGTGCGCAATATCAGGCAGAACCTGTTCGGTGCGTTTATTTACAATAGCCTGGGTATCCCGGTTGCTGCGGGCATCTTGTTTCCGTTTACCGGGCTGTTACTTAATCCTGTGATTGCAGGTGCGGCGATGGCAATGTCGTCGGTGGCCGTGGTCAGTAACGCCAATCGTCTGCGCTTGCTGAAAATATCACGCGACTGAGCTTATTGTTGAAAGCCAAATTCTTTGGCGAATTTGATATCTTTTTCGGCGAGTGCTGGCTCATTATTCCCCTTGCGTGCAAGGGCGCGCAGATAATACGCCGTGCCACGCAGATCATACGGGCCTTTTTCGATGACCTGGCTACAAGTGTTAATGGCCTGTTGGAACTTGCCATTTTTTTCATAACTGCTGCACAGATTAACTGTCAGTGAATAATTGTCCGGTTGCAATTTACTGGCCAGTTGCAGGTGCTCAAGACCACGCACGTATTTCTTCTGCAGGTTCAGGGCACTGCCGAGCACGTAGTGTGCATTCCAGTCATCGTTATCGAGGTTGACTGCCTTCTCGCCATACAGCTGTGCCAGGGGTACCTGACCGAGCGACAATTGCAGTTCCCCCATGGCGGTGATGATCGGCGTACTGTCATTACACTGCTTCATGGCGGTAAAGATCTCGTCTTCGATCTTGTACAGGTTCGAGAAGTAGGCGTCACTACCTCGCACATTCTGCTGGATGACCCGTTTGTGTTTTTCGTCAAAGCCCGTTGCCAGTACATGGCAATCAGTGGCCTGGCTCGACGAAATAGTCACGAGCAGGATGATGGCGAGAACGATAATGCTCGCAATCCAGGGTAATTGTCGGTACAGAAAATTCATGGTGTGGAAAGACTAATACAGGCACACGGGGTGTGCCAGTGTTTCAAAATGCACTGTTTTCAGGCAACTTCGTCGTAGACCATTACTTCAAGGGTGTTGTTGAACTGAAGTTCGGACTGGCGGATAACAGCCTGCAGGGTCTCGGGCGTAAGGCCGGTCGTTTGCAGCGCACTGATATCCAGGGCTTCGGATTCTTCGAGGTCGCCATTGAGTTTCGTCAACATGGTGTTTGCAAGGTAGTTGGCAATGTGAACAATCGCAGCATCATCAGGATGTTGCTTAGCCATACTGGGTACATGGTGACAACCAACGGCCTCAATGAGGTAGTCAGGCAGTTTCCAATGGCGCAGCAATTCTTCACCGACCTTGGCATGGTCAAAGCCGAGGATTTCCTGCTCGACAATATGAATAATCTGCCGGTTCTTGTTGCTGTGCTGCAGGGTCTGGGTGGCCATCTCAGGTAATTCCCTGTAGATGAGCAGGTAACCGATATCGTGCAACAGTCCAGCAGTGAAGTAGCGTTCTACATTCGGTTTTTGCAACTGGGTGGCCAGGGCGCGAGCAATAATGCCGCAACGCAGGCTGTGGCGCCAGAAAGTTTCCATGGAAACGAGTTCATTTGGCAGATCGGCAAAGACCTGTATGGTGCTCGCAGCGAGGATCAGATCGCGCAGGTCGTTGGTACCGATGACGGTAATCGCACGTGGTACATTATCGATGCGGGACGGGAATCCATAGAACGGGCTATTAGCGATGCGTAGCAGGCGGGCACTCAGTCCCGGGTCCTGGTTGATGACATCGCTGATATCAGCGGCTGAATAGCCGTTGTCATTTACCATTTCATTAATGCGCACGACTGTGTGTGGCAGTACCACCACATCGATCACGGCATCAACCAGGTCCTTTGCAGTAAATGGCATCGATCATCCCTTATGTTAGTCCCGACAAGTCTATCCTGCTTGCTATACAATTACTTGTAAAAGGTAGTATCCCTATTAAGGATGTCAACTATAAAGAATTGTGATAGAGATATAAATAACATCTTTTAAAGGGGTTTTTTCAGACATAATCTTAAGGCTAAGTATATGAGTTGGTGGGGAAAAATTATTGGCGGATCATTCGGCTTTATGCTCGGTGGCCCGATTGGTGCGTTATTTGGTGCGGCTCTTGGCCATAACCTGGACAAGGGGCTTGGACAATTTGCCGCAGGTGAGACGTTCGGGCCAGGTGTTAAGGAACGTGTGCAGGGCGTATTTTTCACCGCGACGTTTTCAGTCATGGGACATATCGCCAAGGCAGACGGTCGTGTCAGCGAGGATGAGATCGCGATTGCCAATGAGCTCATGCGTCAGTTAAACCTGGGCACGGATATGCAAAGCACTGCGCGCCGACTGTTTAATGAAGGCAAGCGCGACGGATTTCCGCTTGATGATGTGTTGCAACAATTTCGCAAGGAGTGTCACCGTCGTGACACCCTGATGCGGATGTTCCTCGAGATGCAGATCCATGCAGCCTATGCCGACGGTGTCCTGCACCCGGCCGAGCGCAAGATTCTCGAGCATATCTGCCAGGTACTGGGATTCAGCCAGCATGAGTTTGATCATCTCGAGGCGATGGTGCGTGCCCAGCATGGAGGTGCAGCAGGTGGTCGCGGGCCTGATACGACGGGGGGGCTGACGCTTGTCGAGGCCTACGCCGTGCTCGATGTAGATAATAAAGACGATGATGCGACGGTGAAAAAGGCCTACCGGCGCCTGATGAACCAGCATCACCCCGACAAGCTGGTCGCCAAGGGCTTGCCGGAGGAGATGATGCAGGTTGCCAAGGAAAAGACCCAGGAGATCAAGGCGGCCTACGATATGATCAAGAAATCACGGGGAATGAAATAGCGGGTTCGTCATTCCGGGCGCAACGTAGTGGAGACCCGGAATCCAGTAAATTTTTCAGTATGTATTAAATGGATTCCGGCATGCGCCGGAATGACAGCCAGGTTAGATAAACCTGCCTGCAATCATCCATGTAGATGGAACAGGCTATCGCCGGCTACCCCGACAGTAACGACAACTAATCCAAGTATCAGGTTAAGCCCTACGAGAAAACGTATCTTGCCAAGCTTTCCCCCTGCTGCCGGCCAGTCTTCGGCGGCGATGAGTCGCTTCATTGACAGATACAGGGCAAAGAACACATGCCCATAGATGAGCATCATAAGAATGCCGAGGCCCTGCATAAGATTGACGAACAGTGGGAAGTTGGCAAAGCTGCCAAACAGGGTCAGTGCCATCCAGTAACCGCTACCGAGCAGGCTCACTACGCATAACCACACCCATGGGAAGAACTTGCTAAACACGTCACGCCATAGTGTCAGGCGAACGGGTGGTTCGAGCAGGCTGGCGGCAACCGGACGCAGGGCCATCCAGGCAAAAAACATCCCGCCAACCCATATGGTGGCAGACAGTACATGTAGCGTTATTGCAAAAGTCATTGTGCTGATTCCTGAACCTTAGTTAATTTTCTTCTGCATGGTATCACCTGATTTCAGGTTGTTGACTGAATACTTTGACAGCCAGCTTTTTACACGTCGTACCAGCTCTGTTTCGAGTCCCACGAAAAAATGATTGGCACCCGCGACTTCGACCTGGCGATAGTTCTGGTTGCCCGCCTTACGTGCTGCCTGGCGACGTTTCTTGACAGAATCAATGACCGATTCGAGATCCTGACTGCCATACAGGTCGAGCATGGGTAAGCTGATTTGTTTCAGGTATTCGATGTTATTCAATTCTTTCGGGCCATCCATATCTACGCCCATACCGATTGCAGCGTAGGCTGTGACACCGTCGCTCTTTTGAGCGAGGTAACTATTGGCCATGGTTGAGCCGAGGCTATGTGCGACGATGACGACGTTGTGGTATTTCTGAGCGTTGAGGTACTTGATCGCGGCATCCAGGCGGGCAGGGACCTCCTTGATAAGCGGTGCGTATTCCGCGTGTTTGGCATCGTTGGCGAGGATGGGCAGCTGCACAGACAGGGTCGCCCAGCCGTGTGAAGGTAACTCCGAGCGCAGCGGCTGGATCACATCAGACCAGTTCGGGTGGACACCGCTACCATGTAATAGCAGCACTGCACCATGTGCCTGGTCGGTATCATGTTCGGCATAAATGCCGAGGAATTTGTTGCCATCGGCCTCGAGCCAGACGGCATCTCCGACGATCAGACCGTCAATAATCTGGTCTGCCCAGCGTTTTTCCTTGGCCGTATCTGAAGCCGATATGAAAGGGCTATTTAGTCCTAATAGCATGATAAATATATAAAAATGCAGTTTTTTCACGATAAGGTACCCGCGTCATGGCTAAGGATATGAATGCATAATCATAGCCTGAAAATGCTGAAATATCCGCGTTAATCGGGTAAAGTGCGCCGTTCAGATTTTCGGGGTGCCGGTGAAACCGGCACGAAGACAAGATTCAGACTTAACATATAAGGGTGGCCATCATGGCAAAAGATCTTATTGCACCATCGATTCTGTCGGCAGACTTTGCCAAGCTCGGTGAAGAAGTAGACAATGTACTCGCAGCTGGTGCTGATGTTGTGCACTTTGACGTTATGGATAACCATTACGTCCCTAACCTGACAATTGGTCCGCTGGTGTGTGAAGCCCTGCGTAAGCACGGTGTCACAGCAGAGATTGATGTGCACCTGATGGTCAAGCCGGTTGACCGCATCATCCCTGACTTTGCCAAGGCCGGTGCCAGCTACATTACCTTCCACCCGGAAGCCTCCGAGCACATCGATCGCAGCCTGCAGCTGATCCAGAACGAAGGCTGTAAGTCAGGCCTCGTATTCAACCCTGCGACACCACTGGATGTGCTTGAGCACGTCATCGACAAGATTGACCTCGTTCTGCTCATGTCTGTGAACCCGGGCTTTGGTGGCCAGAGCTTTATTCCACACACACTGGAAAAACTGCGTGCAGCGCGCAAGATCATCGATGCCTCAGGCCGTGATATCCGTCTTGAAATCGACGGTGGCGTGAAGGCTGATAACATCCGTGAAATCAAAGAAGCCGGTGCTGATATGTTTGTTGCTGGTTCTGCTATCTTCGGTGCCGCCAGCGATAACGATGCAAATCGCTATGACACGATTATCGGTCAGATGCGTGACGAACTGGCGAAGGCTAAGTAAAATAAAGATCCAACGCAGAGGCGCAAAGTCGCAGATGCCCTGAATCATCAGAGATGGTTAGGGTACGCATAATGAAACCCGGAGGGGTTCTATGCGGAGACATTTTAAAAAAACTTTGTGTCCTTTGCGTTAGATTTTAGAGTAATAAGATATGGCTCTTAGAAAGCCTGAAATGATCCTGATTGACGTAGACGGCACGCTGGTCGACAGCGTGCCGGATCTTGCTTTCTGCGTGGATGAAATGCTCAAGCAGCAGGATATGCCGGTGCGTGGTGAAGAACGTGTGCGTCACTGGGTTGGCAATGGCGTCGAGCGTCTTGTTGAGCGTGCCCTGGTCGATGACCTTGACGGATACCCGGATGAGGCACTGAAGGCAAAGGCACTGCCCATCTTTATGGATCTGTATGCAGAGAACACCTGCGTACGCAGTTGCTTGTACCCGGGCGTCAAGGAAGGCATCGAGTACATGAAGAGCGCCGGTTACAAGCTTGGTTGTGTCACGAACAAGGCCGAGGCCTTTACGATTCCATTGCTCAAGCAACTCGGTATCTACGATGAATTCGCGATTGTCATCAGTGGCGATACGCTGGAAAAGAAAAAGCCTGATCCGCTGCCGTTACTGCATGCAGCCGAATTCTTTGGCGTTGAGCCGTCAAAGGCGATGATGCTGGGTGATTCGGTCAGTGATGTGAAGGCCGCGCGGGCAGCCGGCTTCCAGATTACCTGCATGACTTATGGCTACAATCACGGTGCGAATATTGCCGATGCCAACCCGGATGCCTTGATTGATTCGATGGCTGAGCTACAATCATTGCTCGACAACGCCGAAGTTCAGAAAGCTTCCTGAGTACGGCGTTAAATCGGAACAATAATAAACGTCATTTACCCGGATATATGAACATGGACACAATATTGGATGAACGATGGTGGCGCTGGTCTGACAACAGAACCAGTAATGCCCTTGTGACCATGACATGCTTAGGAAATGACAATGACAGCCGAACAATTCAACGCGCTTGCCGCGCAGCACTATAACCGCATCCCCGTGATGCGCGAGATCCTTGCGGATCTTGACACCCCTTTAAGTGCTTACCTGAAACTGGCCGATGGCCCGTACTCGTACCTGTTTGAATCCGTACAGGGCGGGGAGAAGTGGGGTCGTTACTCGATCATCGGTCTGCCGTGCCGCACGCTGCTGCGTGTTCGTGGTACGCGTATCGAGATCGAAAAAGACGGCGAGTTGATTGAAACGATTGAGGCTGAAGACCCGCTGGCCTTTATTGAGGGTTTCCAGTCGCGCTACCAGATGCCGGATGTTGAAGACATGCCGCGGTTTACAGGCGGCCTGGTCGGTTACTTTGGCTACGACACGGTGCGTTATGTCGAGCCGAAACTCAGAAACTGCCCGAACCCGGATCAGCTCGGTAACCCGGATATCCTGCTCATGGTCTCCGACGAGGTCGTCGTGTTCGACAACCTTTCAGGCAAGATGTATGTCGTCATCCATGTAAACCCTGAGATTGACAACGCCTACGATGTGGCACAGGAACGGCTGGATGAACTTGTGGCGAAATTACGCCAGGCGACGCCTGAATATCACGAGGCTGATGACACAAGTGCACCGGTTCAGGAATCAGATTTTGTTTCGGGTTTTACCGAGGACGGCTTCAAGTCGGCGGTGGATCGCATCAAGGAGTATATCCTCGAAGGTGACGTGATGCAGACTGTGCTCTCGCAGCGCCTATCGATCCCGTTTGCGAATGAGCCGCTCGATTTATACCGTGCCCTGCGTAGCCTGAACCCGTCACCGTACATGTACTTCCTTGACCTCGGTGATTTTCATATTGTCGGTTCGTCACCTGAGATCCTGACACGCGTCGAGGACGGCGAAGTCACAGTACGGCCGATTGCCGGGACACGCCCGCGTGGCAAGACCGACAAGGAAGACAGGGCACTTGAAGTCGACCTGCTTGACGATCCGAAAGAACTTGCCGAGCACTTGATGCTCATTGACCTGGGGCGCAACGACGTTGGTCGTGTTGCCGAAATTGGTTCAGTCGAGTTGACCGACAAGATGATTATCGAGCGTTATTCACACGTCATGCATATCGTGTCGAACGTAAAGGGCAAGCTCAAGGATGGTATGTCGGCGATGGATGCACTGCGTGCAACCTTCCCGGCAGGCACGGTCAGTGGCGCACCGAAGATACGGGCGATGGAAATCATTGATGAACTCGAACCGGTCAAGCGTGGTGTTTATTCCGGTGCAGTGGGTTACCTGTCCTGGGAGGGCAATATGGATACGGCGATTGCCATTCGTACCGCCGTCATCAAGGACAAGACCTTACACATCCAGGCCGGTGCAGGTATTGTCGCCGATTCTGTGCCACAGAATGAATGGGATGAGACCATGAACAAGGCGCGTGCAATATTCCGCGCAGTCGCCATGGCCAGTGCAGGATTGAATTAGGAGTAATAAACGCAGAGTGCGCAAAGGCGCAGTTGCTCACAGAACGCTTTCAGCGTTCATTGTGAGTACCCTACACCTCCGGTGTCAGGGCAACGCCAAGGAGGGCGAGAATGAATGCAAATACAATATCTCATGATGTGATAGGAGCTGCGATAGAAGTACATAGGTTCTTGGGGCCGGGCTTATTGGAAACGGTATACCATCAGTGCCTTTTGAAAGAGTTTGATTTAAGAGATATTAGATATATTTCTGAGTCGCCCATCAAGGCCAAATATAAAGGGCTTGAGTTTGATACAGCGTATAGAATGGATATTCTTGTTGAAAATACGCTAATTGTTGAATTGAAAGTTACAGACAAAGTGTTGCCGGTTCATGAAGCGCAACTATTGTCATATTTAAGACTCACTGAAAGGCGCTTGGGCTTACTGCTTAACTTTAATGTTCCTGTGCTAAAGGACGGGGTAAAAAGAATTGTTAACAATTTATAACACTTTGCGATCTCTGCGTCTTTGCGCCTCTGCGTTGGATTTTTAATATGCTTTTAATGATAGATAACTACGACTCGTTTACCTATAACCTCGTTCAGTATTTTGGTGAGTTGGGCGCCGATGTGCACGTGCACCGAAATGACCAGATTACGATTGACGATATTGAAAAGATGGCCCCTGAGTACCTGGTGATCTCTCCGGGGCCGTGTACGCCGAACGAGGCGGGCGTTTCGGTCGAGGCGATTAAGCATTTTGCCGGCAAGATCCCGATTCTTGGTGTCTGCCTGGGCCACCAGAGTATTGGCCAGGCCTTTGGTGGCAAGATCGTGCATGCGAATGCGATCATGCATGGCAAGACCTCGATGGTGAAACACAACGATGTTGGTGTGTTCAAAGGACTGTCGAACCCGCTTGAGGCGACGCGGTATCATTCTCTGGTCATCGAAAAGTCCAGTCTGCCCGATTGTTTTGAAGTCACGGCCTGGACCGAGGATGATGATGGCAGCATGGATGAAATTATGGGTGTGCGCCATAAGGAGCTTGCGGTTGAAGGCGTTCAGTTCCACCCTGAATCGATACTGACTCAGCACGGCCACGACATGCTAAAAAACTTTTTGGAGTCGAACTCCTGAAGCTGCGCTGACTGTGTTATAAAATTTCTCAAAATACTCACTTACTGACGTGTAAGCTCCGTTTTTTCGAAATTTTATGCCTTGTCATCATCAGCTTGATGAGCCCGACTTTATTTGGAGAAAAATCAATGGATATGCAATCAGCGATTCGCAGCGTACTCGATAAAAAAGACCTGTCCCGTGAAGACATGACCGATGTGATGCGATTGATCATGACGGGTGAAGCAACGCCGGCCCAGATTGGAGGGTTCCTCGTTGGTCTGCGCATGAAGGGTGAAACTGTTGATGAAATCACTGCGGCGGCCAGCGTTATGCGTGAACTGGCTGCAGGTGTGAAAGTCGAGGGCGATCACGTTGTCGACATTGTCGGTACAGGTGGTGATGGTATCAACACCTTTAATATCTCGACCGCGAGCACCTTTGTCGTTGCGGCGGCGGGTGGCACTGTTGCCAAGCATGGTAACCGTTCTGTCTCGAGTAAATCCGGCAGTGCAGACCTGCTAGAAGTTGCCGGGGTAAACCTTGACCTGTCACCGGAACAGGTTGGCCAGTGCATTAACGAAGTCGGTGTCGGCTTTATGTTTGCACCGAAACACCATAGTGCCATGAAGCATGCCATTGGCCCGCGTAAGGAAATGGCAGTACGCACAATCTTCAACGTGCTCGGGCCGTTGACGAACCCGGCCGGTGCACCGAACCAGTTACTTGGCGTGTTTAGTAAGGACCTCGTCGAACCGTTGGCAGAAGTCTTGAATGCACTCGGCAGTAACCATGTCCTCGTTGTACATTCGGCCGATGGCATGGATGAGATCAGCATTGCCGATGAAACCTATGTGGCCGAGTTAAAGGGTGGTGAGATTACGTCGTACACGATTAGCCCTGAACAGTTTGGCCTGGCACGTGGCAAGCTTGAAGATCTGCAAGTTGACGGAGCAGAGGCCAGCCTGGCGGTCATCAAGGACGTATTCTCGAACAAGCCGGGTGCCGCGCGTGACATTGTCATCCTGAACGCAGGTGCCGCGATTTATGCAGCTGACCTTGTTGATTCACTTGAGGCGGGGATTGCACAGGCAACTGATATCATCGTCAGTGGTGCAGCACAGTCCAAACTGGAAGAACTGGTGAATTTATCAAACTCTTTTTAATGAACATCCAACGCAAAGGTGCTAAGACGCAGAGAACGCCAAGCTGTTTTTATGGGTTTTCTCAGCGAACTTTGCGCCTTCGCGTCTCTGCGTTGAGTAGTTTATAAATGAAAAACACACCTGACATCCTGAAAAAAATTATTGCCCGCAAGCACGAGGAAATTGCCGAGCGCAGCGCAAAGGTTTCACTTGCCGAGGTGCAGGCCCGTGTCGCGGATGCATCGCCTGTGCGCGGGTTTGTTGATTCAATCCGTGGCAAGATCGCAGCAGGCCAGCCGGCCGTGATCGCCGAGATCAAGAAGGCCTCACCGAGCAAGGGTGTGCTGCGCGAAGATTTTGTGCCTGCCGAGATTGCGAAAAGTTATGCCGCAGCCGGGGCTGCATGCCTGTCAGTTCTGACTGATATCGATTTTTTCCAGGGCAGTGATGAATACCTGCAACAGGCGCGTGCGGCCTGTGATCTGCCGGTCATCCGCAAGGACTTTATTATCGATCCCTACCAGGTTGTTGAAGCGCGTGTAATCGGCGCAGACTGTATCCTGTTGATTGTCGCCTGTCTTGAAGACGAACAGATGCAGGGCTTGTGCGCGCTGGCGACAGAGCTTGGTATGGATGTCCTCGTAGAAGTGCATGATGCAGAAGAAATGCACCGTGCGCTTGAGCTCAATATCCCGCTATTTGGCATCAACAATCGTAACCTGCGTACCTTCGAGACATCACTCGATACGACCATCGAGTTACTTCACCAGATCCCTGATGATCGCATCGTCGTCACAGAAAGTGGTATTCATACTCGCGAAGATGTCGAACGCATGCGCAAACATGATGTGCATACTTTCCTGGTGGGCGAGGCCTTTATGCGGCAAGATGATCCGGGCCAGAAACTACAGAAAATGTTTTTCTAGTACTTTTTACCGCGTACCAAATACAACTATCGTTTTTCCCTTCACGGAAATCAGGCGTTGTTCTTCGAGGTTCTTCAGAACGCGACCGACCATTTCTCGTGAGCAACCTACGATACGACCGATTTCCTGGCGCGTGATTTTGATCTGCATGCCATCGGGGTGGGTCATCGCATCGGGTTGCTCGCACAGGTCGAGCAGGGTACGGGCAACGCGACCAGTCACATCCATGAAGGCCAGGTGACCAACTTTACGACTCGTGTTCTGCAGACGCACGGCCATCTGTGAGGCGAGTTCAAACAGGATATCGGGGTTGGCACTCGAGAGCTGGCGGAACTTGCTATAGCTGATCTCGCCCAGTTCACATTCGGTACGCGCACGCACCCAGGCACTGCGTTTATTGTCTGGGACGAACAGGCCCATCTCACCAAAGAAATCACCGGGGTTCAGGTAGGCCAGCACGATCTCACGACCGTCCTCATCCTCGATCAGCACGGTAACAGAACCTTCGATAATGTAGTAGAGGACATCTGGGACATCACCCGCATAGATGATGACACTCTTGGCCGGGTAGCGGCGATGGTGACAGTGCTCCAGAAAGCGCGTGATGGCCGGATTGTCTTCAGGTCTAATCATGGGGGGCATCAGTGCAGTCGTCTGTCTCATACTATAAGTATAGGCTATTCAGTGTATGCGTTTTTGTTTCCAGTGTCGAATACTCGGCTTTTTTTGTGACGTGTTGCTCATTATCAGGGGAAAAGCTGAATATGGTACCCTTCGCGCTGAATATTTGATTGTGGAGCTGTGTATGAAAGCCAGGGTGAAATGGGTTGAGGATGTCACTTTTATGGGGGAGTCGGGCAGTGGCCATGCCATCGTCATGGATGGGCCACCTGATCATGGCGGACGCAACCTCGGTGCACGGCCCATGGAGATGCTGCTGCTGGGTATGGGGGGCTGTACCATGTTTGACGTCATGATGATCCTGACCAAGGCACGTCAGGATGTACGTGACTGCATCGTCGAACTTGAGGCCGAGCGTGCTGATGAAGAACCGAAGGTATTTAAGAAAATCCACGCCCATTTCCGTGTGATTGGCAAAAACCTGAAGGAAGACCGTGTTAAACGTGCAATCGAACTATCAGCAGATAAATACTGTTCGGCATCAATTATGCTCGGTGCGATGGCTGAGATTACGCATGATTACGAAATCGAGGAAGTAGAATGACCCGTCCACCAGCCACCGGCGGCATGCGCCATGTCGCCATCTATGTTGAGACCTTTGATGCCTGCGAACATTTTTATACAGAGCTGCTCGGGATGGCGGTTGAGTGGCGCCCGGATCCGGATAATGTTTATCTGTGCTCAGGCAATGACAATCTTGCCTTGCACCGGGCCGCGAATAGCTTTACGGAAGAAGGTCAGCATCTGGATCATATTGGTTTTATCCTGCGCAATATCGAGGATGTTGATAGCTGGTATGAATTCCTGCTCGAACATAAGGTTGAGATGCGCACCCAGCCAAAGACGCATCGTGATGGTGCCCGCAGCTTTTACTGTTATGACCCGGATGGCAACACAGTGCAGATGATCTACCACCCGCCAATTTCTGATAAGTGCTAATGCCCTGAACCTTCGGAACGAAGGTTAGGGTACTCACAATGAAGCCCGAAGGGATTCTGTGAGCTAAATATTCATCAATGTTATATACGGTACGCCGTTGTCGTCATGATCTTTGACGTGAATTTCATGGCTTGCCTGATGGGTTCTGGTAACTCCGCACCACCGGCTTCAAGTGCTGTGGTAGCGTGACGGCCTTCATCTTCTTTCATCTGTTCAAGAATGGCGCGGCTGCGTGCATCCTGCTCGGGCAGTTGTGCCAGGTGTTCATCGAGATGACGGACGACCTGATGCTCGGTTTCAGCGACAAAACCCAGGCTCCACTTGTCACCGGCCAGACCGGCTGCTGCTCCGAGGCCAAATGATCCCATGTACCAGAGCGGGTTGAGCAGGCTTTTGTGGCTACCCAGTTCGTCAATACGTTGTTCACACCAGGCAAGGTGGTCGTTTTCCTCGTCTGCGGCACGCTGCATACTTTCGCGAACCGTATCGAGTTTGGCTGTCATCGCCTGCCCCTGGTAGAGGGCCTGTGCACAGACCTCACCGACATGGTTAACACGCATCAGCCCGGCAACATGCTGTTGCTGTGCAGCATCCATTTCAGCCTCGGGAATATCATCAGCAGGATTGCTGCGTTCCGTGACCTTCGGTTTGCCGAACACGGTACGCAGGGCCTGATCCAGCCCGAGGGCAACCTGGTCAGCGAATGTGTAGTGACGTTGGCTCATGTATACAGTATCCAATAAATAACGGGTTGTTGCCAGATTTAGCCGGGCAAAAGTTGCCGTGCAAGCAACTCGACAGGGTGCAGAATCTCGAGCTGGATACCGTTCTTTTTCAGGCCCGACTGGATATGCATGGTGCAGCCGATATTGCTCGTCACCAACGTATCGACACCCAGTGAGGCGATTTCCTGCAAGAGCGGCTCGCGCAATGTATCGGCCTTGTCAGGCTGCTCATACATGTATGTACCGGCAGCCCCACAACATCCACGTTGTGACGTCAGGGGCAGGCAGGTAAGGCCCGGGATATGACCAAGCAGTTTCGTGATTGCTGTATCCTGGCGCATGACATTTTTCAGGCTGCACGGCGTATGTAGCGCGATACGTTTATCAAGGCGATTGAAGTCGGCACCGTGTTGCTCGATATGCTCAAGCACAAACGTGCTGATATCCATAACACGGTTATCTGCATCAAGCAGACTTGCGCCACAACCACTGGCCAGGCTCAGTACAGGCATCGCTGGATCATTAGCAAAGGTAGTAGCATTTTGCTCAGAGAGTCGGTCAGCCAGTTCGGCATCGCCATGATGACGCGCAATGCCGCCACAACATGTCTGCCCGGTGGGTACCTGCACGGTTACACCAAGTGCGTTGAGCAAATCGATAGCTGTTTTCGTTAATGTGTTGCCGAACAACTCTTCACTGCAACCTGTGAACAGCATGACGCTTGTGGTCTCCTCGCCATGTGCAGGGTAATCCTGCTGCGGAGGGTGGTAACGGTGCATACGCGGCAGGTTCTCAAGCATGCGGTTGGTCGATGCATTGAGAAACAGTTTGCCGACCCCTGACAGGCCACTGCGTTGTGCCAGCCACAGGCGCTGATTGAATTGCTTGCGTTTATCCGGATCCGAGACGATTTCGATGATCTCATCCGTTGGACCGGGAACAGCATCCGTTTGTGACAGGTTTGCACGAAGGCCATCCATAAAGTCACCGAATTTCACGCCAGATGGGCAAACACGTTCACAGTTGCGGCACAGCAGGCAGTGATCGATGTATTCGCGCACATTGCTACTTGTTTCAAGTTGATTACCCAGCAAAGCTTTGCCCAGCATCAGGCGGCCACGCGGCGACTCATTCTCGGTTTGTGCCAGCGAATAGGTAGGGCAATATGGCAGGCACATACCGCATAGCACACACTTGTCGGCTTCAGAAATCAGTGATGCGGGAGAGTATAGGTTCGACACCTGGTAAGCGGCCTTTTAAATAAAGTGAAATACCTGTAATGGCATGGCATTCTACGCGTTCGACGATGATTAATCATGGCGGCTTACAAAAATGAGTTATTACACACACCACGTTTTCTTTTGTACCAACCAGCGTGACGAGGGCTGCGAGTGTTGTCAGAACTTTGATGCGCAGGCGATGCGAGATTATGCAAAGGCAAAAAGCAAAGAGATGGGGATTGCCGGTAAAGGTGGTGTACGAATAAATTCTGCAGGTTGCCTGGACAGGTGCAGTGAGGGGCCGGTAATTGTCGTATACCCGGAAGGTGTCTGGTACAGCTATGTTGATAAAGAAGATATTGATGAAATTTTGAACAACCACCTCAAACAGGGTGAAATTGTGACGAGATTGCAGATTTAAATATTTTTTCTGAATTAATGGGTGTTTTCTGAAATAAATGAAAAATCCATTTAAATCATATTGTTAAGTGGTATTTAGAATGATCTGAATGAAACCAGCGGCCTGCTGAATATTACTAATGTTATTTGTAATAAAAATATCATAACACCTTGATACTCATAAATAAAAACTAGTCGTTGACAAAAAATTCCTTATCACCGATCCTTATTAACACCACAGCGTACCCGCATGTCGGGGCAAGAACACTCTAACATTCCTCCACGAATTGAAGAGTCCAGTGGTACGAGGCGCGATTCCAACCGGGATCGCGCCTTTTTTTGCCTCGAACCATCGGAGATTGCCCTGACTCCGGAGGAGTAGGGTATCCATAATGAACCTGAAAGGTTCTATGGTGTGTTGAGGTACTCACAATGAAGCCCAAAGGGATTCTGTGAGTGGTGAAATTCAATGCCGCCGAAGCAATGGAGACTGCAAAGAATTCAACGCTTTAAAGATAAACGGGACGAAGGTTATGGTACTCACAATGAGCCCGCAGGGTTCTGTGAGATGATATATTGAACCGCGGAGCCCCTGGACGGGCGAGAGCGGCATTGGCCTGACCTTCATAGACTCAAGATACAGGAGATTAACCGCGTAGGCTGGCTCATAGAAGCCTTTCAGGCTTACACCAAAGAACCCTACGGGTTCGTTTTGGATACCTTACCTATCTCCCGATAGGCCAAGGCAATTATGAGTACTCTACTCGATTTCCAATCTCGTCAGGGCAACTCACAATTACCAGAACCTGTGGAAATAGCTTCAGTGGCTCAAAGAAGCTTTATCAGGCTTCACTTTGAGTAAGCTACGACACTTCACTTACGGTGGCATCAGGCCATCTATGCTCGCCCGAAGAACCATCTGAACATACCCAGAATTTCTACCAGGTACGTAGACTATCGATGCTGAAACACAGCAAAGTAGATATGAGAACCCGCCCAAAATAAGTTCTGAATAGACACCTGCTACGATAATTTAAATTAAAATCAGGTGCTTATGAGGTTTTATAAGTAGTTCGAAGAAGGCCTCCGATAAACATAAGGAAACTCTAAAATTAGACTTGACTAATATACTTATCTTCACTAATATACTTATCAAGTTTTCGACAGGTTGCAACGAGCATCCAGTCGCTACAGACCTCCTCCACCTCCCAATGGTGGTATTTGTTAGGCGCTGCACCTTTTGCAGCGCCTTTTTTTTTGCCCAGACTCCGGAGGAGTGGGGTATGCAAAATGAACCTCGTAGAGGTTCTTTGCTCGCCCTGAACCTTCGGGACGAAGGTTAGGGTACTCATAACGAACGCTGAAAGCTGGCGCATAGAACCCTGTGGGTTCATTATGCGTAACCTCCCCGACATACTGTCGGGTCAGGCCATTTATGAGTGGTGAAATTCTATGCCACAGAAGTTTAGGAGACAGCGAAATACTCAACGTGGCACAAATAAGCCGGAAATGGTTGATTTAGTCACTATGAAGCTCTGTTTATTAGGAATTTTGAGTGTGGTGTGTTGCTATTGGTAGATTCTGAAGAAATACAGTAGAAAAGATCACTTCGATCCCTTGTAACCACGGGCTGACTCAAGTAATATTCCGCCTCTTTTCGCACCATCTTTTGGATAACTGGCATGATTGGAACAAAAACATTCAGTGCAAAACCGGCTGAAGTGAAGCGC